>Ga0194047_10001901_pt1 | contig 12328 bp, 13 predicted proteins | sample JunL225m_MetaG_2_FD_160070 | JGI IMG/M metagenome (GOLD analysis project Ga0194047, IMG submission 160070) | Anoxic zone freshwater microbial communities from boreal shield lake in IISD Experimental Lakes Area, Ontario, Canada - Jun2016-L221-5m | ecosystem: Environmental > Aquatic > Freshwater...
ATATCAACCTTTGCTTTTATCGTGATGATTTAGAGCATGAACGCATTGCAGTTTTAAAGGCTAATCAGCTGCCATTGCAATACGAGTTGACACCTCATCAGAATTCGTAATACGGATATATTCTCAATATCAATGCCTGCTTTTTCTAAAGAAGATATTCCAAAAGATTGGCGCGATTTACTAGGCGATTATTTCGAATCTTCAGCCTGGAAAAATTTAGAGGGTAATTTACAAGCTGCTCTTGATACTGATCCAAAGCTAATACGGCCTGATCCCAATCATTTTTTCAAAGCACTCAAGTTAACACCTGTTCAGTCAGTCAAAGTGGTAATTCTGGGGCAAGACCCTTATCACTCTCCTGGTCTTGCGCAAGGCCTAGCATTCTCCATCCCAAAAGAGATTCCCACTAACTCTCGTGAGTTTCCAAGCTCACTGCGCAACATTAGTAAGGCACTCGCACTCGAGGGATTTGGTCCTTTGCCACATGGTGATTTACATCATTGGGCAGAACAAGGGGTGCTACTTCTCAATACAGCGCTGAGCGTCCGAGTAGGCGAAGCAGGCAGCCACGCCAATCTGGGTTGGAAAGGTTTGATTGATCAATTAATTTCTGCGCTAGCAATCCAAAAGCCGTATTTAGTTTGGATGCTTTGGGGAGGACATGCTCAATCGAAGTTACCGCTAATTGAATCAGGCGATAAAGCATTGATTTTGCAATCATCACATCCGTCAGGATTAGGTGTGTACAAAACGGATAAGCCTTTTTTGGAGCCTGGAGCTAAAGCAAGTTGTGGTCACTTCACAAAGGCCAATGAATGGCTTATGAAGCATCACTTAAGCTCAATTTTGTGGGCACAAAATCCCAACAGCTCGGAGCAATTTAACCTTCTTGAATAAAAGGGCTTATCTGTAGTTACCTGTAGGGACCTTTTTTGGCTTAAAATGTTACATGTAACGACCCTTCAAGAGTAATAAATGCCTTCAAATTCTGCGACTAGAGTACAAAAACATCGAGCCTCATTAAGGGACTCAGGATTAAGACCAATCCAAATTTGGGTACCTGATACCCGGGCGCCTGGATTTACCGAGGAATGCCGACGCCAGTCGAAAATTGCCGCTATTGCAGATCAAGCGGACCATCAATTAATGTCTCTTTTGGATCAGGCTTTAACTGACTTGGATGACTTATGAGGCGCGGCGATATAGTAACAATTGCCATGCAAGGGGATTTTGGCAAGCCAAGGCCTGCTCTTGTGCTTCAGTCGGACGTATTTAGCAATATCCATGAAACTGTAACCATTGCTTTGCTTTCGAGTAATTTGATTCAAGCGCCTATATTTAGGCTCAATGTCATGCCAGACGATCGCAATGGGTTAACGAAAGAATGTCAGATTCAAATAGACAAAATTATGTCGGTCCGAAAAGAAAAAATTGGCAAAGTCATTGGAGCACTTGATGACACAATTCTTGTTCGAGTCAACAGAGCTCTCGCATTATGGCTAGGGCTAGCCTAATCAGCCCGTTACTTTTATTTAGCTAAGGCCGTAAAAATACAGCCTAGTAGGCAAGCAGCAAAAATAGCACTTAGCCACTCCAGCATCTGACCAGACTGGAAGAATCCCATGTATTGCCCAAAATAAGAGCTCGCGGCAGCAGCAATAAAGCCTAGAAAGGCTGCTAGCAGAAGCTTTGCTGGCTTTGGTCCTTTGGATTGACCCGGGTAAAAAACCCAAGCTGAAACCCCAGAAATACCCCCAATCAACAAAAAAGCCAAAAACCCCATTGATACCCCCATTAATCATGTCATCAAATCTATAATTACCCATTATGAAGTTGTTGACACTCGGCATCAATCATCACACAGCGCCGGTCGCCATTCGGGAAAAGGTTGCCTTTGATCCTGAATTTCTTCAGGAAGCGTTGCACGATCTACGCCAACATTTGGTTGGCGCGAATCAGGCTGGGCTGCCGGAAGCTACGATTTTGTCAACCTGTAATCGTACCGAGGTGTATTGCGCAGCAAATGATGACAGCGCTGCTGGTCTATTGCATGAAGCCACTTTTGATTGGTTGGCTAAAACTCAACAGCTCGCTCCTAGTAGCCTTCAGCCTCATATTTACTCACTGCCACAATCTGATGCCGTTCGTCATGCTTTCAGGGTTGCCTGTGGTTTAGATTCTATGGTGATTGGTGAGACCCAAATTTTGGGACAAATGAAAGATGCTGTACGCACTGCAAATAATGCAGGCGTCCTAGGCACTTATCTCAATCAACTCTTTCAAAAAACATTTGCAGTTGCTAAAGAAGTTCGTGGCTCCACTGAAATTGGTGCACATTCGATTTCAATGGCCGCTGCATCTGTTCGTCTTGCAGAGCGCATTTTCGAAAAGATTTCTGATCAGCGTATTTTATTTATTGGCGCTGGGGACATGATCTCTTTATGCGCTACACACTTTGTTTCACACAAGCCTAAAAATGTTGCAATTGCAAACCGCACGATTGAACGAGGCCAAGAGCTAGCTGATTCTATTTCTATGCAAGATGTGCAAGCAGAGTCCTTCAAGCTCTCCGAGCTTCCTGGCCGCCTTCATGAATTTGACATTATTGTCTCTAGTACCGCCTCCTCACTTCCCATCATCGGTTTAGGTATGGTTGAGAGCGCTCTCAAACAACGTCGCCGCAAGCCTATGGTGATGATTGATCTTGCAGTTCCACGTGACTTCGAGCCTCAAATTTCAAGACTGGCTGATGTCTACCTCTATACAGTCGATGACCTAGGCTTGATGATTCAGACTGGTACTAACTTACGCCAAGCAGCAGTATGTCAGGCAGAGGCAATCATTGAAGATCGCGTTGGTAATTTCATGCACTGGATGCAAGGCCGTAATGCTGTTCCGATTATTCAAGACATCCAATTACAAGGTGAGCGCTTAAGACAACTTGAATTAGAACGTGCTATGAAACGGTTAATGCGTGGTGACGATCCACAAGAAGTTCTCAATGCAATGGCGCTCGGTCTGACTAATAAATTTTTACATGGTTCTCTCCATGCACTGCAACACTCCAATGGCGCTGAGCGTGATGCTCTGATTAAGCTCTTACCTAAACTCTTCGCCTCACACACTAAACCAGAAGACCATTAGATGAAGCCCAGCATGCGGGCTAAGCTAGATCATCTAGACACGCGCTTAGCCGAACTCAATTCTCTTTTAACCTCCGAAGAAGCAACCAAAGATATGGATGCCTATAGGAAGCTCACGCGCGAACATTCTGATATTGCTACAGTGGTTGAGCAATTTGGCCTTTACAAGCAGGCTGAGGCCGATGCACGTGCAGCTGAGGAAATGCGTAACGATCCCGATATGAAAGAATTTGCGGATGAAGAGCAAAAGCAAGCTATAGCTACGATGGAAGAGCTTGCGGCTACCCTACAAAAACTTTTACTGCCTAAAGATGAAAATGATGATCGTAATGTCTTCTTAGAAATAAGAGCGGGTACTGGTGGTGATGAAAGCGCGCTCTTTGCAGGCGACCTCTTGCGTATGTATACCCGCTTTGCAGAGCGGCAAGGATGGAAAGTCGAGATGGTAAGTGCTGCTGAGTCTGATCTTGGGGGTTATAAGGAGGTTGTGCTTCGTTTAGTGGGTCAATCTGTTTACTCCCGTCTCAAATTTGAATCTGGTGGCCATCGTGTTCAACGTGTTCCTCAGACAGAAACTCAAGGACGAATTCATACATCAGCATGTACTGTGGCTGTTATGCCTGAGGCTGATGAATTAGAGGCTGTCAAAATCAATCCAGCGGAATTACGAATCGATACCTTCCGAGCGTCTGGAGCTGGTGGACAGCATATTAATAAAACGGATTCTGCAGTGCGGATTACCCATCTACCAACAGGTACCGTAGTCGAATGCCAGGATGATCGCAGCCAGCATCGTAATCGCGAGCAAGCAATGAAAGTGCTTGTTTCTCGCATCATGGATGCGCGCGAACGAGAGAAACATCAACTTGAAGCACAAACCAGAAAATCCCTAGTTGGCTCTGGTGACCGCAGCGATCGTATTCGTACCTATAACTTCCCACAGGGAAGAATTAGTGATCACCGTATTAATCTCACGCTCTATAAGATTGATGCCATGATGGATGGAGACATTGATGACCTCTGTAATGCACTTGCGTCTGAACACCAGGCTGAACTCCTCGCTGCTCTGGGCGATAACTAAAGATTCATGAATCAAGATTTCAGTATTCGCGCTTTACTGGGCGACTCACTGCTGCCACCCAACGAAGCACGCATGCTAATGGCTCATGTGCTTGAAAAGTACTACCAGCTGCCACGCACTGCTCTCCTATCTCGCGATGTTATGGCACTGAGTTCCGAAGTAATGATGCAATGGCAAGAACTACAATCTAAAAGGCTTGCTGGGGAGCCTATCGCATACCTCATTGGCAAAAGAGGTTTTCATAACATCGAGCTATATGTTGCGCCGGGTGTACTAATACCGCGCCCTGAAACTGAACTCCTAGTTGAAATCGGTCTACAAGAAATCGGGCGCCTGCCTCAAGCGGCAACAGTATTGGATTTGGGAACGGGTTCAGGAGCGATTGCTCTTGCCATTGCTGCTGCAGCACCTCAAGCGTTACTGATGGCGAGTGACCAATCAGAAGAAGCCCTGGAAATTGCAAAACTGAATGCCAATGCTTTGAGTCTTGCAACCCGAGTGCAATTTACAAAAGGTAGTTGGTATGAGGCCATCAGCAAACACGCTCGTTTTGACATTATTTTGAGTAATCCTCCCTACATTTCAGGCCAGGATCCTCATTTGATGCAAGGCGACCTTTGCTTCGAACCGATATCTGCTTTAACGGATCATGCCAGTGGCCTGAGCTGTCTAGAAGCTATCATCGCTGGCGCTAAAGAGCACCTCAATCCAAATGGCTTAATCGCTGTTGAACATGGCTTTGACCAATCCAAAAAAGTCCTTGAAATGATGAAAACTGCCGGCCTGCGGGATATTGAAGGCCGCCAAGATTTGGCAGGCCACTGCCGAGTTGCCTTAGGTAGAAACTCAGGCGACCAATAAAGCCTTAAATAACCTTTTTCCACGTAAAGTCTTAAAATCAATCTAAGCGTTATTTAAACCCTTTTTACAAACTTACTGCTCGTTAAGAAAGAATTTTATGGATCCACAAGCTCAAATTAAAGAAATCGTTACTAGTCATCCCGTTGTACTGTTCATGAAGGGAACTGCCCAGTTTCCGCAATGTGGCTTTTCTGGCAATGCCATCAATATTTTGCGTGCAAGCGGAGTCGAAACACTCCACACTGTAAACGTATTGGAAGATGCTGGAATTCGTCAAGGCATTAAAGAATATGCCAATTGGCCGACCATTCCTCAGCTCTACATCAATGGAGAATTTGTTGGTGGTTCAGACATCATGACTGAGATGTTTGAGTCTGGCGAACTACAAAAATTAGTTAAAGCCTAAGTACTCAGTTTTATTTCTGTGACTTTTGATCTAAGCTCGCTTCTACTATTTGGCCTGCCATTTGCAATCTGTGCAGGCCTTTTGGTTTATGTACTGAGTCTTCGCTCTACTATTGCACGAATTGGACAACAAGCACAGACCGATTCTGCGCTTGCAATCAGCTTGCGAACAGAGCGCGACCAAGCCCTACAAAGTGCGATTCGCTTAGAGGCAGAGCTTGACTCTGAACGCAAACAAGGTTTGGGTCGCATTGAATCGCTGAACGAAGCCAAAGAAGCCTTAACTAGTCAGTTTAAAAATTTGGCTAATGAGATTTTGGAAGATAAATCCAAGCGTTTTACAGAACAAAATGCTGCAAGCTTAGATGCCTTATTAAAACCCTTGCAAACTAAGCTCACTGAATTTAAAGAGCAAGTAAATACTTCTTATGGCAATGAGGCCCGTGAACGTTTTGCCCTTAGAAGCGAAATCGAGCGCTTAGCCAGTCTCAATTTGCGGATGTCAGATGAAACACGTTCATTAACTCAAGCGCTTAAGGGTGATTCAAAAGTCCAAGGCAATTGGGGTGAACTCGTTTTAGAGTCAATCCTAGAATCTTCTGGTTTGCGTAAGGGGGAAGAGTATTTAGTACAGGATAGCCATACTCAATCTGACGGCTCACGTCTTCAGCCCGACGTGGTGATTAAGTTGCCCGAAGGTAAAAGCTTAGTAGTAGATAGCAAGGTATCTATTACCGCTTATGCAAGGCATGCTGAAACAACTGATCCAATCGTTGCGGAGCAAGAGCTAGCAGCCCATATCCAATCTTTACGCCAACATATTCAGGGCTTATCTGGAAAGAACTATAGCTCCTTATATGGCGCTGGCTCCGTCGACTTTGTGTTGATGTTCGTTCCAATTGAGCCAGCGTTTTTACTGGCCCTTAAAACAGCGCCCAACCTCTACCAAGAGGCTCTGGCTAAAAATATTGTTTTGGTTTGCCCCAGCACATTAATGGCAACTCTTCGTACCGTTGCCCATCTCTGGAGACAAGATCACCAAAATCGTAATGCCCTAGAGATTGCAAAACAGTGTGGCGGCCTTTATGACAAATTTGTTGGCTTTGTAGATGATTTAGAAAAGTTAGGTCAGCGCTTAGATCAAGCCCAAACGAGTTATCACGATGCTTTCAATAAACTCAAAACAGGCAAAGGCAATCTCATCCGTTCAGCTGAAAAGGTTCGAGAGCTTGGTGTTAAGCCGAGTAAAACCCTCCCCATTCCTTTGATCGAATCTTCCACAGACTCTGAATAAATTGAGATAAAGAAAAACCCCGCCTAGTTAATGCTAGGCGGGGTTTTATTTAAAGCGTATTACTAAATGCTATTTCCTATTAAGCAGCTTTGCGTGCACGTGATGCAGGTGTTGCAGCTTTCTTAACTTGAGCCATTTGACTTTGAACAGCGTCGATTGCTTGATCAGCAGTTTTTTCTACAGTTGCAAAAGCTTCTTTGCTAGCAGCGCGGAACTGCTCAAAACCTTGCAATGCACTACCGTATGCAGTCTTGAAAGAAGATACAAATGCATCAGAGCCGGCAGGTGCATTAGCAGCAACAGTGTTGATCCAATCTTGGAAACCATCTTGCAATTGATCAATGCTTGCATCAACCACGTTTGCGAATTCTTTATTGCTATCACGCAATACTTTACTTACTTTCTTTTGGTAAGCTGCAGCTAGGTTGCTAGCAGATTGCAATGTTTCTGCGCTAAGAAGTTCAGTAACTTGTTTTGGATCTTTAGCTGTCAACACTTGTTGGATACCATCTTGAGTATTGACTAATACATCTTTTGAGGCAGCATAGTTCAATGCAGCCAATTTTTGAGCATTCTCTAAAGCCGCTTCGCTTAAAGAAAATGAAGCCTCAAGGCCTTTGCTGTTCATTTGAGACAATTTAGCGGTGATTTGATCTTGGTTCATCTATTTCTCCAGAAATTAAGTGGTACAACTAGTTAATTCAGTGCGCGATTTGGTGTGAAATACTTTAAATCACTCAAATATTGCACTGCACCATGAAACTGTAACTCAACAAAAATGACAAATCAAGAACTTTTTGCTGCTATGCAATAATTATTGAGATTAAATTAATAAATTGAATAAAATCAATAACTTAGAAAATTTATGGGGAAGTCCCCGCTACCGCAAAGTGGCAGTAGCTGCTTGTTTTGGCACATTTCTAGAGTGGTATGACTTCCTAACTTTTGCCACCTTAGCGGTTTTTTTTGGCCCCCTCTTCTTTCCCTCACAGGACCCTAATACCGGTCTTTTGGCAAGCCTAGCTACCTTTGGTGTTGGAATGGTAGTTAGACCCATTGGCGCAGCTCTATTTGGCTCTATGGGCGATCGAATTGGTCGTAAACCTGTCTTTATGATCACCATTGCACTCATGGGTCTTGCAACGGTTAGCGTTGGCTTTTTACCCGTTTACTCCCAAATTGGTATCTGGGCTCCCATCCTGCTGGTTGGCTTACGGCTAATGCAAGGCCTTTCTGCTGGAGGTGAAATCGGTGGGGGCGCCATCTATTTAGCAGAGCACGCTGGCAATCAGAATAGGGGCTTTAAGACCAGCTTCTTGCAACTCATGGGGCCACTCGGAATTCTTGTCTCAACCTTACAAATTGCCCTTTTGCAGATCTGGCTAAGCCCCGAAGAATTTCAAGCGTGGGGATGGCGTGTGCCATTTTGGGTCTCCATTGTGCTGTTGCTCATCGCGTTTAAGGCGAGGATGGCTTTAGAAGAAACTCCCGTCTTTTTGGAGATGAGCAAAAACAAAAAAATTATTCAGAATCCATTGCTAAATAATTTCCGCGATCCACAAACCAGAAAACGTATGTTCCTGCTTTTCTTCTGCGTCTCTGCTGGTGGGGCTGTGCTCTTTTTTTGCGTTCAGGTATATACCGCAATCTTCTTAAAAACTTCTGTCAAGCTTCCAGCAGAGTTGGTAAACCAATTCAGTATTTATGCTACGGCCGTATTATTTCCACTGACAATTTTTGCGGGCTGGCTATCAGACAAGATTGGACGAAAGCCCGTTGTAATCAGTGGATTACTGTTAGGCACCATTTTTATTCTGCCTGGATTTCAGATGCTTCATGCGCTAGGTATTGAGCTGATAAAAGCAACGAATCCTACTGTGAATGTATTGTTGATAGGCGCGGTCTTAACCGTACTGTCGCTCTGCCTAGCACTAGTAGTCGGTCCACAGACCGCGCTTCTGGCAGAACTCTTTCCTGCTAAATCCAGAAATAGTGCAGCTACTCTTCCTCATAACTTAGCTGCTGGCTGGATTGGTGGCATGCTCCCCTTCATAGTGACCTGGCTCAATAAAACCTGGGAGAGCGATCTTGCTGGACTTTGGTATCCAACCTTATTTCTAGGAGTGGGAGCCTTAGTAGCAATCCTATATCTACCAGAAACGAGAAATGCCTCTTTACTAGATTAGAAACTAGGTCGATGGGCTACAGGTAGAGCTTGCGTGACAAGCTACGAATTTTTTTCCTCAAGCGCTTTGCCTGAACTGATGCCTTATCCAAACTATTAATTTGAATTTCAGCCTGCTTGAGAGCTTTAGCATTGAGAAAGACTTCATCAAATTTTTTCATCACAGCTGTGGGTGAAAAATCGCGGCTGTAGCAATCCCATTCCTGCTGTTGATACCAGGCCCTATCAAAATTCAGCAATATTTTTTTAAGATCGCTTGGCCCTTTATACAAAATGGCTTTCGAGCCCAGAACATCAATATGGTTTCGTTGTGGAGAAAGCGCATAAGTAATCACTGGCTTATTGTGAATAGAAAACTCACCACAAGCGAGGCCAAAACTTTCACCAATACCTCGTGCATGAATCATGGCATCACAAGTATTGATGAAGCTGGATTTAAACAAGGGATCTGGATTACCTGGCAAAAAAATAACTTGTGGGTGATCTATAAAGCGATCGATGTTCATAAAAAGAAAAAAGATCTGCGGATTTTGATTGATCACCTCAGATATGCTTTGCTTTACAAATCCCAAGTTAAAACTATCGCTGCCACCATAGCATCCAAAGACAGTTGCACTCTGAGGAATTCCCAAGCTAGTCCTTAGTGAAGTTCCGACTACTGGTAAATCAATCATGTGTGGAACGTATGGAATCTTTCCGTTAGAACATTCATTGCTCAACCACTTTGATACATACGCATAAATCTCCCCATGCATCTCCTCAATTTTCTGTGGAAATACCGCATGCATCAAATTGGGAACGCCTGGAAGGGTATAGGCATCCCGCTCACCAGACTTAATCAGATACATCGCATCAATGAATCCTACTTCGGGCATAGCCTTTACATCGCTAAATTGATCGTAGGGAACAAGGCGAAACTCTTGGCGGAATTTCTGGAAAACAGAGGGCTGAGCCTGTTCTGAGCAACGATCATAAAATATGATCGATTCATTGCCTAAGATTTTTTGATTTTGTAAGGCGTAGTCGAAGATGGCAATATGTGTACCTCTTAGAGACATTAGGCCTGCATCAAATCCGATTTTGGTGAATGACATCACTTCATTTTAGTTGCTTGACCAAATTTTAGGGGTGCTGGCAATATCCCTTCTCAAACAAATTAACCATTGAAAATCAATAGCTTATAAATTATGGTCATTTATATACAGAAATTGACTATTTGCTCAGTCAATGATTAGCTTCTATTACTTGAGAAGTAAATAGGCCTAAAAATGAGAGCACCTTTTTAGTCAATTCCAAGCTTTAGCTAACGAACTTGTGGGGTATATTGCACTCGCTTAGCAAGATACAATCGATTTAAGCCTATGCCTCCTGCAAATTTCAAATGATCAACATTGCTAAATAAATGAAGAAAATCGCCGTAATCACACCCTATTACAAAGAACCAATTGAGGTCCTGCAAAAATGCCATGAAAGTGTAAAGTCACAGAGTATTCCTGCTACCCATTTTTTTATTGCAGATGGTTTCCCCAAAGAAGAGCTAGCGCAGTGGGACATAAAACATATTTCACTCGCACAGGGGCATGATGATAATGGCGATACTCCAAGGGGAATAGGTGGTTTATTAGCAGATGTAGAGGGTTATGATTTTGTTGCTTACCTAGATGCTGACAATTGGTTTCATCCTAACCACCTTGCCTCATTGCTAGAAGGGCTGGAAAAAACTGGCGCAGATATTGGTTGCTCCTTTAGAACAATGCATGCCCTAGATGGATCTGAGTTGATTGGTGTTCAAGATTCCGATGAAGTATCGCTTGAACACATAGACACCAGCTGTTTTTTGATAAAGCGCAGCGCTTTCGAAGCCCTAAGTGTTTGGCTACGCATGCCCAAAATTTTGTCACCAATTTGCGATCGAATTTTTTATGCTTACTTAAAGCACAAGAATTTTAAGTTGGCCTATACGAAAAATAAATCCGTTGCATTTCGTTCTCAATACAAAATTCATTATCAAATGGCAGGGGTTACCCCACCCAATAATCTCAAAGAAAATGTTGCAGAGGAGTCAATCAAGTGGCTCCTCACCATAGAGGGCTTAAAAGAAACCGTCAATAAACTAGGTTTCATACCTCTTTGACCAGAACCTCACTTTCAAAATGATATGAATGAGCAAATTCAAAACCTTATCGGACAAGCTATACAACTGCTTCAACAAGGCTTGCCAAAAGAGGCTGAAAAGATACTCATTAATATCCTCAGTTCAGATGGAAATAATTTACCCGCCCTTGAAATCCTAGGAGTGATAAAAGCCTCGCAAGGAGAGCATGCAGAATCTGCAAAATATTTAACAAAGGCTATCAAACTCAATCCAAATAATCCTTCGCTACACTACAACCTAGCAAAGGCATTATCAGAATGCGGTCGTGATACTGAAGCCTTACCGCATCATGAGCAAGTCCTGAAGATGGCCCCTAACAATCCAGATGCATGGTTAAATTATGGCAAAAGTCTTGCAGTACTCAAGCAGTACTCTACCGCTCTAGATGCCTTTAATAAGGCCATACTCATACAACCTCAGTATTTCGAGGCGCTCTTAAATCAAAGTGCGGTATTCAACGAATTAAAAAAATTTGATGCGGGGCTTAATGCTGCAGACAAAGCCCTCTCATTAAGACCCGATTTTGCAGAAGCTTGGGTGAACAAAGGAGTGAGCCTCAAGGCATTAAATCAATTAGATGCGGCAATAGCCTGCTATGACAAGGCCATTTCATTTAAACCCGATTACGCAGAAGCCTGGGCCAATAAAGCAACTATCCTCAAGGATCAAAAACGCTACTACGATGCAATATCACACTATTCTAGGGCGCTTGAAATTAACCCCAATATAGAATATTTAAGTGGGGAGATCATGCATCTTCGAATGAAAATTGGGGACTGGGCCCACTTTGATGAGGGTATCCAAAATCTGAGAAAAGAGATAGACGCTGGAAAAAGAGTAATCATGCCCTTTGCTGCTTTAGCCCTATTTGATTCGGAGGAACTTAATTTCCAGGTAGCTAATATTGCTACGGGCAAATCTAGCCCTAGTAATAGTTCAAAGCAAGCGCCAATACCAAAACATCGTCATCAAAAGATTAAGTTAGCCTATTTTTCTGCCGACTTTAGGAATCATCCAACTTCACATTTAATGTCTCGCTTATTCAAATTGCATGATCGGGATCAATTTGAAATCTATGCTTTTTCACTTCTCAATGGCGGAGAAAAAGACACGGTTCGAACTGAGGTGATGCAATATTTTGATCATTTTATTGATGTAGATCATTTAAGCGACCAAGAAGTAGCCGAGCTCTCCAGCAAGCTAG
>Ga0194047_10001902_pt1 | contig 12326 bp, 10 predicted proteins | sample JunL225m_MetaG_2_FD_160070 | JGI IMG/M metagenome (GOLD analysis project Ga0194047, IMG submission 160070) | Anoxic zone freshwater microbial communities from boreal shield lake in IISD Experimental Lakes Area, Ontario, Canada - Jun2016-L221-5m | ecosystem: Environmental > Aquatic > Freshwater...
GTTTATTTCGTAAGCGCTCGGGTGAAATGGTAGATTTACTCTAATGGGCAAAATCGTTGTCTCCAATCTTGGAAAAGCGTATAAACGCTATCCATCAAAATGGTCGCGTTTAGCCGAGTGGCTTATCCCCTTTAGTGGTCAGCGCCATGAACTGAATTGGGTGCTAAGCGATCTTAATTTCAACGTAAAGCCCGGTGAAGCATTAGGCATTATTGGCATCAACGGAGCTGGTAAGAGCACCTTATTAAAAATGATAGCTGGAACATCACAACCCAGCACCGGCTCAGTTGCTATTTCAGGGCATGTAGCTGCTCTCCTTGAGCTTGGCATTGGCTTTCATCCCGACTTTACTGGTAGACAAAATGCCTATATGGCCGGACAACTCTTAGGCTTTAGTGTTGATGAGATTACTGCGCTGATGCCCGAGATTGAATCGTTTGCTGAAATTGGTGAGTACCTTGATCAAGCGGTGCGCTTTTATTCTAGCGGCATGCAAATGCGCTTAGCGTTTAGTGTAGCGACGGTAAAACGGCCGGATGTACTCATCATCGATGAAGCTTTATCGGTGGGCGATGCCTACTTTCAGCATAAGTGCTTTGATCGCATTCGCGAATTTCGAGAGCTCGGTACCACTCTACTGATGGTTTCGCACGATAAGCTAGCAATTCAGTCAATTTGTGATCGGGCTATTTTATTAAATAAAGGGCAAATTGCCATTGAAGGCGAGCCTGAAGTTGTCATGGATTACTACAACGCCTTATTGGCTGATCGCGAGAGTGAAAATGTGCGGCAAGAGCTCTCTCATCAAGATCCTAGTAAGCCCAATAAAGTGAAAACGATTTCTGGCAGTGGCGAGGCGCTGATTCAGGATGTGGGTTTATTTGCTAATGATGGTAATCGCATCGAAGTAGTTCAAGTTGGGCAAGCGCTAAAACTGCACGTAAAGGTTAAATGTATCCAAGCAATTGATGCGCTCGTACTAGGATATCTCTTTAAAGACCGTCTGGGCATGCCCGTTTTTGGCACCAATACCTTTCACCTAGGGCGTCAATTAAGTGATCTGAAGGTTGGAGAAGAAATTGAGTTTAGTTTTCAGTTTATGGCTAATTTTGGCCCGGGTACCTACTCATTGGCGCTCTCCCTACATGCTAGCGATAATCATATTGCCAAAAACTATGAATGGCGCGATCATGCTTTAGTCTTTACTGTTATCAATCAGCAAGAGCACTTCGAAGGAGTGGCATGGTTGCCATCCACCGTTGAAATCAAACGCTAAATAATGCTAGAAATGATCGAATGAACTCAAAAAATCCGAATTCTATTGGCCTGTATAAAGCTTTTGAGGATCTCCATCGAGGCTCGCGCGAGTTAATTAAATCTCGCTTAGGAGTCTATTTACCTTTTATCGAAGTTGTCAAATCAATCTACCCCCCTGCTGCGTCCAGTTCCACGGCTAATGAAGCCATTGAAGTCATCGACTTAGGCTGCGGCAGAGGTGAATGGCTAGAGCTACTTAAGGAACGGGGAGTTAACGCTGAAGGCATTGACCTCGATGATGACATGCTCAGTGCATGTAGAGCGCAAGGTCTGAAGGTCGCCACGGGTGACGCAGTGACCTATTTACAATCTCTGCCTAACAATAGTCGTAGCCTGATATCAGGCTTTCATATTGCCGAGCATCTATCGCTGGATGACTTAAAAATATTGGTTGAAGAATCACTTCGAGTACTAAAGCCTGCTGGGCTACTGATTCTGGAGGCACCCAACACCGAAAACTTGGTCGTTGGTACCTCGAGTTTTTACCTAGATCCAACTCACCAACGGCCCCTGCCTTCCCAATTACTCACTTTTCTAACGGATTATTTTGGTTTTGCCAGATCAAAATTACTTCGTCTGCAAGAGCCCGCGCTATTACGTGATGAATTAACTCCGGTTAGCCTCTTTAATGTATTGAGTGCCGTAAGCCCGGATTACGCGGTGATTGCGCAAAAACAAGGTGATGCAAATGTATTGGCGCGTTTTGATACTTTATTTAATCAGGATTATGGTCTTAGCCTAGCGATTTTAGCGAGTCGCTATCAAGCACATCTCAATGACGTTGAACGTCAAGTGCAATTTTTAACAGCACGTATAGATAAAATCTGGCGGCTCTTTGCGCCCTTGCGTTGGGTAAAAAGCTTATTTAGCAAAGACTCAAAGTAAGCTGGGTATGGATCAGCAAATAAGCCCTCCTATAAGTTCAGTTGCAGCTGAGCGTGGGTTAGTCGTTAGTATTCCGCCACGCTACCTGCCTTTTGCCCTTTTTAATCTCAAGAAGATTTATGGTGAATTAGGCTGTCAATTACCCATCGAAATATGGGAGGTAGGCAATGAGCTCAATGCAGATGCTAAAAAACAGTTAAATGCCATTACCGACAAAATTATTTGGCGAAACGTAGCGGAATTCACCCAAGACCTAAAGCATTGGCAAGGCTTTCAAGTAAAAGCCTTTGTCGTCGCCCATTCTGCGTTTAATGAAGTACTGTTATTTGATGCGGATGGTATTTTTCATCAAAACCCAGAAAATTTATTTTCCGATCCCGAATACCAAAAAACGGGCTATTACCTTTTCCGCGATTTAAAGCGTTGGGTTTTTGAATTTAATTGGTGGGATCGATTGATGTACAAATTTAACCTACGCCAACCTTTTAAAGGCAATAAATTTCGTAATTATGCGTTCTTTTTGGAGCGCCAAGCGTGGTTGCGCCGATGTTTGAATAACGTAAAGCCGAGTAACTTTCCAATCGAGTGGGATTACATTTGGCAAGATGAAATACCTAATGAACCCGTCATCGAGACTTATGTAGATAGTGGTGTCGTTGCTATTAATCGCAGCAAGCGTCCAGAAACCATTAAGAAATTATTTGAGCTCAATAATAATCATCCCGATACCTATAAATATGTCTGGGGCGATAAAGAAACTTTTTGGATTTCAGCCCTCATGGCTGGTGAACCGCTCACCGTAAACCCCAAATGGGCGTACGAAAAAGATGCTGAACAAAATCAAACATGGAAATCAAAGCAGAATCTAATTTGCCAAGACTGGAACGGCCAACTCTTTTTTACCCAAAAGGGTGTAGTGTAGTTCCCTGATAAATCGTCTTAGACTTTCAATAAGCGCTTTACTTGTTGTTCAATACCGAATTATTTTTTAAGAAGTTGCGCTAAATAGCTATTAAGCTCTTTACCAATAAGACCTGCAGCATAGTCAGATATATGGTCAGAATAGCTATAAAGTAAACGATCATTTTTAGACATCCCACAGACCCCTTTTGTGACATCACACAGGATATCAGTGGTATCAAATACCGTTACTACACCTGGGTTACGCTGAGCTAATATGCGCAATAGCTCGCTATATTTTTGTGTCATTTTGAGGTGGCGCTCATACGTTAAAGAACAACGCGCATTTAGTTTCTTGGGGAAAATCCAATTTAATACAGCTAGTGAACTTTGCCTCTGCACGCAGTCCTCTGGAAATGCGAGTGTGGGGTTGTCCACCAATAAAACAACTTTTTTACCAGCGGCCTTTAGGGGATTAATTGCATTTTGAACCGCTTCAAAAGCCACTTCAAAATAAGGGGATGCCTCAAGATCCTCCAGAAATTCTGTTTCCTTTAAATTAAAGAGATTGCGTGTAGCGGCCACAAATAAAACCGCTTCAATTTTAGAATTTTGTGCAATAGCTTGAATGGCTAGCGGAGAAGCGGGTAAAAATTTAGCATAAATTGGGTTATTTGAAATCAGTGTGGTGACTGGAGTTTTACCATTTGATCCATTAGGGCCGCCAATGTAGAGCCAGCGACCATTTTCAGTAGATGTTCGCACTAAGCCACGAAAAATTGATTCGGCATGGCTGTCACCAATCAAAGCGTATTTAATTGGAGGGCGACTATCTTGTAAACAGGTGCCAAACCAAGACTTATCAATTACGCCAAGACCACACTCTTCATTTAAATCAACGCCAGCTACTCCATCATTACCAGATAAAGGATCAATATTAATTTTATTAGCGACTCTAAATGGTAAGCCTTCACGCAATTTAATATTAATTCCTGCGCCAGCAATCGCTATCATCACCACTAACAAGATGATGGTTTTCAGTTTCCCTTTGCTGCCATAACGAAAGGGTTTCTCTATATATTGATAAGTGAACCAGGAGAGTAAGATCGCCAGCGCAACGATGATGCAGCGCGTTAGAAATGGTGCCACTTCGCTATTGAGAATGCGGGCCAATGACAATAAGGGCCAATGCCATAAATACAAAGGAAAGCTAATTAAGCCAAACCAAACCAAAATACGATTAGATAAAACTTGTTGATTAAACCAAGGCATCCCGCCATGGCTACCTGCACCAATCAAACAAGCTGCCCCAAGGGTTGGTAATAAAGCCCAATAGCCTGGAAAAAGGCTTTCCTTATTAATCCAACTAATACCTAATAAGATCAATGCAACACCTACCCAAGACAGCCAATTTGGGGGAATTAATTTAAAGAACTTGGGAGTGTATAAAACAAAATAGGCTAATAAAGCGCCAATCAAGAGCTCCCAAAAGCGAGTTAGAGGGGAGTAGAACGCTGCAATCCGATCTAATTTAATTTCATCGACATTGAGCCAAAAAGAGCCAATTGCAATCACACCAACAACCCATAGCCAAAGATGCGGTTGTGAAAGGCGTGATTTAACCCACCATGCTGCCCATAAAATCAGTGGCCAAAAGATGTAAAACTGCTCTTCAATGCCAAGGCTCCATAAATGCAATAGCGGCTTAGTGTCAGAAGTGTTATCAAAATAGCCGCTCTCTTTCCATAAAACAAAATTTGATAAAAAACTAGCTCCACCAAAAACATGTTTACCTAATTGCTGGTATTCGCGCGCCACCAAAATACACCAACCTAAGGCGAGGCTAACAAGCAAAACGGTAATTAATGCAGGAAAAATACGGCGTATACGACGAGAATAGAAATCAATAAAGCTAAACGAGCCAGCAGATAAGCTCTCGAATAAAATAGTTGAAATTAAAAATCCAGAGATCACAAAAAATATATCAACTCCAATAAAGCCGCCCGGCACCCACTCTGGAAATGCGTGAAATAGCACTACGGCTAGGACCGCTATTGCCCTTAATCCATCAATATCAGGGCGATATTTTATGGAATCATTTGAGGTCGACACTTTACTGAAGCCTAAATGCATTGAGGTAACCTAAAAAATCTTGCGACCACCACCAAAAAATTTTATTTTCTCCGATAGTGTGGGCAATTCGCCAATAAAATAAATACAGAAAAACTAAAAAAAGGACTAGCGGAAGCAGCCAAGGCGAGCTTTTATACTTCAGCTCATAGTTATTTTTAATAGTGATTAAGACGATTAAAAATATAAATCCCAAAATATGAATCCACCTACCCCAATCGATACCAAGCATAAATAAAGGGAGTGTTGGTATTAAAGCTAGCCCCGAATAGACTAAAAACTGCTGATACTTGGGCTTACCTAAAGCAGCTATTCCATAAAGCGCTAGTGGTACTAAAGTTAATAATAATAGAGGAATGAAGCTTTTATAAAAGCCTGAATGAATTTTCAGTGGTGGCTTACTGAGTATTTCAATCGCGTCGCACCCTAAAGAGCCATTTGTGCTCCATGAATTAAGGCTGGCACAAATAATAACGGTATCACTCAAACTACCCTTGAAAAAGAAATAGAGGCTCAGCAAAATACAGAATGCAATGCCGTAAGGAATAATATATACAAAGACTTTACTGTCCTTATTTAATAAGTAAATTAGTAAAATAAAAAACTGTAAGAAGAAAAATAATCCCTCGTGCATCAGTGTTAAAACGGGAAAGCTTAGGCACAAAAACCAAAAATCCCATCTTTTATAGAAAATAGTTGTTGTTGGTTTGGCAATCAACTGTAACAAAGCAAAGATGGAGAAAGTAGCAAAGAGGAGTAATTCTTTTCTACCCGAACCCATTGGGTCATTTAGATCAAACATAAAGCCCCAAGGGGCTAAAATAAGTACTAACTCGATTGGCCCAATTTTTTTAAGGGCGCAGATCAGAAAAAATGATCCACATAAGGTTGCGTAGAGTAAATACTTGGTGGCAAGTACGGCCTTAACGGGATTAATCTCTAAATATTGATTTAGCCCTAAAGCAAATTCCCCAAATAAGCCGCGACGAATAAAGCCACTCGAATAATTGATTAGCCAATCAGTCGCAATATAGCCATGAAAAGAATAGGTATTTTGTATTTCATTAACTTTAAGAAAATAGGCCAATAAAAATACCGCCAAAAACACTAAGGATAAAATCTGTAGCAATGAGAATCGACGGAACTCAAAGAGAAGAGAGTTTTTCATTACCGCTAACTTAAGGCTTTTCGAGATGTCGCAGAAGAATATGTGCGCGCTCAAGGTTAGCGGCCGCAGTAGGATGCTTATCTAACTCATGAATATAATATTGGCGAGAAAGGTCTTCATTTTTCGCAGCTAATGTGAGGTCGACCGCATCGATGCCCATACTTTTAATCGTGGCTAAAACCTTGTCATTATTATAAGTACCGATAAACCAGGCTTCATCAGCTTTAATAAAGCCGACAACGAGTCGCTCCCCTCTTTTTTTACTTTCTAGTGCCATCGTCTTTAAAACACCAAGATACAACTCAATTTGCTTATCTTGATCAGTGGTAACCAAGAGACTATCTTGAATTAAATTAAAAATCTTTGATGAAGTGATTAGGGCTCGCAAGGCTTTGGGAGAATGCTCTACCCACGCAAAGGAACGGCAATAGCCATCGCGTTTAACTTCTCCAGACGGTTCTAATTGATATTTAGGCGAACCCAAAGAAAAGAAATCTGCGCAAGCAACCCGACTCGCATGCCATGGGGCAGTTAACACCACTTGCACATCGGCTTTGGTATCTAATTGACTTTGTAAGACCGCTAATGATTGATGAATTCCCCAGCCATGAATACCGTAATTCTTAACGACTAATGGGGTATATGCCTTTAAATTGCTGGGTACTTTATCGCCATTAAGTAAATCTCCTGCGTAAAAACTCATGGTTTCGTTATCCGCCACGCCCTCACCAAAGGTAAATGAGTCTCCTAAGAAATTAATTCGGTGGCTTGACTTATTAGATGTAGTTTTTGGCGCAAGATTTGCATCGTATTGCGGTGTCACCCGAAAACCGTCCTTGCCAATCGTAAAGATCGTGTCGTAAAGCACATCACCATTGGATGCAACTTTTTTTGCAGTAAATACCCCGGGCTGAGGCTGACTGCCAAATTCGCCTAAATGCCAATAGGCTGGGGTGTTATAAGTTTGGGCTGAATCAAAATAGGCAAATACCGATTTATCTTTGCCGGTATTAATGCCAGTGTCAGGCTTTTTACCCATTAAATCAGGCGCATAAGCAAGCCCAGTTTCAACTAGAGCCATAGTCACTGTGAGAGAAATAATCACAATCACTGCATCGCGTAAAAGGCTGGTAGTGCTAGCGAGACAAGCTAAGCTAAAACTGATTGCCCACAAAAAGGTAGCAACGCTGCGCTGCTGATAAGCGCTATAAAATAAATATGCTGCTACGGTTGCAAAAATGATGGGTAGGATCAGTTTCTTCAGCATACGGTGTGGTGAGCTTTAATGACTAATCAAGTTCGTAGGCATTTTTATAATCAAGTTTTAATGCGGGGTCTTGATCTTCTTTACGCATAATTGAATTACCTACGACAAGAAATTCAATTTCAGTGCCCATCAAACAACGGAAGGCATCTTCAGGAGTGCAAACAATCGGCTCACCCCGTACATTAAATGAAGTATTCACTACTACCGGACAACCCGTGAGGGCTTTAAAGCGACTCAGTAAAGCGTGATATTTCGGATTTGTCTCTTGATGAATCGTTTGCACTCGCGCTGAGTAGTCGACGTGGGTTACTGCGGGGATTTCCGAGCGCGGAACATTTAATTTTTCAATGCCAAAGAGTTTTTGCTCTTCAGCAGTCATGGATAGTCGTTTTGACTTTTGCACATCAGCCACTAAAAGCATATAAGGGCTATCGACATTAATATCAAACCATTCGTTCACATCTTCACGTAATACGCTAGGTGCAAAAGGGCGAAATGATTCTCGGTATTTGACTTTAAGATTCAATAATTTTTGTGCTGATGGTGAACGTGCATCAGCCAAGATAGAGCGGCCACCCAAGGAGCGTGGGCCAAACTCCATTCGCCCCTGATGCCAGCCAATCGCTTTTCCTTCGGCTAAAGCCTGGGCAGTTAATTCAGTCACTTCAGCGTCGGTGTGATTGGTAAAAATAGCGCCTGCAGTTCTTAAGCGTTTTTCAATATCAGCTTGCTCAAATTGGGGCCCCAGAAAAGATCCCTTCATGCCATCTTGCAGGGTGGGATTCAGTTTACGGGGCTGTTGCAACATAATGTAGTAAGCACCCAAAGCGGCGCCCACTGCACCACCAGCATCCCCTGCAGCCGGCTGAATCCAAATATTCTCAAAGATATTTTCACGTAGCAGCTTGCCATTAGCAACACAGTTAAGCGCCACACCACCAGCTAAACACAAGTTCTTTAAACCAGTAGCCTGCTGAATACCTTTAGCTAACTTAATGACCACTTCTTCGGTAACCGCTTGAATCGACGCAGCCAAATCCATTTCGCGTTGAGTTAATAGGGCTTCTTCCTTACGCCGTGGGCCGCCAAACAGATCATCAAACTTTTGGTTGGTCATGGTAAGACCCGTGCAGTAATTAAAGTAGCTCATATCTAAAGCAAACGAGCCATCTTCTTTAATATCAATCAGGTGATCTTTCATCAGCTGCGCAAACTTCGGCTCGCCATAGGGAGCTAAGCCCATCACCTTATATTCACCCGAGTTCACTTTAAAGCCGGTGTAATACGTAATTGCTGAATACAGCAACCCTAAGGAATGAGGAAAATGAATTTCCTTTTGTACTTCCAAGGAATTGCCCCTACCAATCGCTAGCGACGTTGTCGTCCACTCACCCACTCCATCCATCGTCAAAATCGCTGCTTCTTCAAAAGGGGATGGAAAGAAGGCGCTCGCAGCATGGCTTAAATGGTGCTCAGAAAATAAAAGGCGCTCAGTCCAATTGGTATTTTTGCCCCACAAACTTTTAAGAGCATCTGAAATAACCGACTTCTGAAATAGCTTATCTTTTAACCAGACGGGTAAAGCAGTTGCGAATGACTGAAAACCACTTGGCGCATAGGCTAAATAAGTTTCTAGTAAGCGTTCAAATTTAAGAAATGGCTTGTCGTAAAAAACAATGTAGTCAATCTCTTCGGGTTTGCAACCCACTTCGCCCAAGCAATAACTAATTGCCTGATTGGGAAAATCCTGATCGTGCTTTTTACGCGTAAAGCGCTCTTCCTGCGCAGCAGCGATAACCTCGCCATCAACGACTAAGCAAGCAGCCGAGTCGTGATAGTAGGCAGAAATTCCAAGTATTTTCATCACGCAATTAAGTTAGGTATCGCACTAGAGGACTGAAAAATGCGGCACAAATTAAAACAAGGTATAGATAAAGGGTGCAACTACCGCACTCTTTGCTGCCAAAATTAATAAGCCACCCAATACAACCATCACGATGATGATGGGCAAAAGCCAGAGCTTTTTTCGTACTTTTAAAAATTTCCATAACTCTTGTAAAAATGACATGGATTGAAGTCCTTTGATTTTATTTATTAATTAATAATATAAAGTAATGATTTCGATAAATTCTTTTTCAAAATTGATCTTTAAATGATTCGGGATTCGGCCCAGGAGGATTGCGCTCAATCCAATAGGAATGAACGTGTTGTTTTTTAATTCTTAAGGCATCACGACCAATTAAACGCATAAAGAGAGCGACTGGCGTAATCACTATAAAGAAAAGAATACCCAAAACCAGTGGGCTTACCACGCGTCCCATTAATAAGCCCAGTTGATACCAAGCTTTATTGAGCGGTGCTACTAAAGTTGGAGCAATTACCGTAGCCAACAAAAATGCAATCGATAAACCGCCAAAGGTTTGAGCATATATCGGCGCAGAATCCGTTAACCAGTTGTATGCGGCGATAAGAAAAAAGATGCCAGTAAAGACTAGGCCAAAAGTTCGGTTTTGCGGTAAAACAGAGCCGTGCAAAGAATTGGGATTTTTACTCATACTCACTTTAAGATTATTCCTAATTATAAAGTCTTTAAGTAAAAGGGCTGATAGCCTTGTACTAAGCGTTTTAACTGGGCAATCAGGGCTGCAAAATCATCGCGTCCGAGATTTTCTTGTAGCAGACTTAACTCTGTAGTCAATTCACTCCAGGGTAGGAAATCTTCTCTAGCCATCATGATACGGGGATGCGAAGTGATTACGGGGTTTTCACCAATCAAAAGCTCTTCATAGAGCTTTTCCCCAGGTCGTAAACCCGTAATCACGATTTCGATATCGCCCAAGAGCTCGCCGATTGCGCCCGCATTTCCATCCAGCCGATTAGTTTCGGTAAGCTGGTCGACTAAGGGCGCACGCACAGTTAAGCCTGAGAGCTCAATCATGCGCTTAGCTAAGTCATAGATTTTTACAGGCTGCCCCATATCGAGAACAAAGACTTCCCCGCCCTTAGCCATAGCGCCGGCCTGAATTACCAATTGCGCAGCCTCGGGAATCGTCATGAAATACCGCGTCACATCTGCATGCGTTAGGGTCACTGGCCCCCCGGCTCGAATTTGCTCTCTGAATAAAGGTACAACTGATCCGCTCGAACCCAACACATTACCAAAGCGCACCATGCAAAAACATGTTTTGCTATTAGCAGCTAAAGCCTGCAATACCATTTCTGCAAACCGCTTGGTAGCGCCCATCACATTAGTTGGCCGGACGGCTTTATCGGTACTAATTAAAACAAAATTAGCAGTGCCATAGGTTTGTGCAGCCATGGCTAAATTGAAGGTGCCAAGCACATTATTTTGCAGTCCTTCAGCAGGGTTGTGCTCAACTAAAGGCACATGCTTATAGGCTGCTGCATGATAGACCGTATCGATCGGCCACTGTTTAAAAATACTATCTAAACGAGCTTCATCGCGAACATTGCCAAGAAGCGGGATGAGTTCTATCCCTTCTTTTTGCTGGGCCTGTAATGCCTCGCGCAATTCAGATTCAATGGCATACAAGTTATATTCACTGTGATCGAGTAGCAGGAGTTTTTTAGGGCCGGTCTGTAATATTTGTCGGCATAGTTCTGCGCCAATACTGCCGCCAGCTCCGCTCACCAAGACTATTTTATCGAGGCTATTTTTTTCAATCAATGCTTGATCTGGTATTACAGGCTCGCGCCCTAATAAATCATCAGGATCTAATTCTTTAATGTCTAGTACCGTTATACGCCCCTGGGCTAAATCGACTAAGTCGGGAAGTGAGCGCACATGGACTTGATATTGGCGTAGATCGGCCAAAATTTCATTGCGCTTTGCTCGCCCTATTGATGGCATCGCCAACAATATATCGGTCACTCCATGGGTGTCAATCAAGCGACCAATCTCATTTGGGGCGTACACCATCAAGCCATTGATCGTGCTGCCTTGATACTGTGTGCCGTCATCTAAATATCCAGCCAAAAAATATTGACCCGATTGGCGAAGGGCTGAAGCAATTTGCATGCCCGAGTGTCCTGCGCCATAGATAAGTAAGGTGCCTAATACAGGTCGCCCATTTTTCCCGCGGGCATTAAAGCCAAAGGAGAGGCTCGCAGTAATACGGGCTAATGCCATTAATATAAATAAAATGATTGGCTGGACCAAACCAATACTGCGATAGATATAAGGAGACGCAAACATAAAAATCGCCGTGAAATACAGCACCCCATAAATCGCTACTGCTTTACCCATGAGCGCCATAGAATGCGCGCCCGTAAAGCGCAATACAGTTTTATAAACGCCAAATTGGATAAATACCGGTATCGCTAAAGCAACAGCTAGAAAGTAGGCGTATTTCTGCTCAGGAATGAGGCGATGCCACTCATCCAGACGCAATGAAAAGGCTAGCCAGGTAGCTAACAACGCGCACACAATGTCGACTGACATAGCAATAAACTGCTTGGCCCAACGGGGCATACCCAAAATAGCCGCTAATTCTTTTTTCATGACCATCCTGTCAATTTCAGCCCATTTTAGAGGCTTTTTAGTCACGTTTTAATGTGCGACACCCTCACGCCCCAATACCTTCATGCCGGTCAAAAACAGAATGTAGCAATCAAAGGGGGTTGAGCGCCTTTGTAGGT
>Ga0194047_10001904_pt1 | contig 12309 bp, 13 predicted proteins | sample JunL225m_MetaG_2_FD_160070 | JGI IMG/M metagenome (GOLD analysis project Ga0194047, IMG submission 160070) | Anoxic zone freshwater microbial communities from boreal shield lake in IISD Experimental Lakes Area, Ontario, Canada - Jun2016-L221-5m | ecosystem: Environmental > Aquatic > Freshwater...
ATTTATATCTCTGTATACTATAAAGCAATTTTTTATATAATTTCGATCGATAGCAATTTTGATCCCAATATAATTTATGATCAATATCAAACATTACAGTTAGAATTTTATAGCCAACTTTTTTTAATTTATTAATATTAACTAATGATGCCGTTTGAGTAGATTCAATAATAATATTTTTAATCTGGTTATCTGATAAGAATTTTTTTATTAAATTTGTATTTTTAACACTATTTAATTTTGTAATATGATAGGGTGTAATTGAGAAAATCCAATTATATAAAGCATTAATCTTATAGAAAATAGATTTTGTATTTAATCTTTGTGGTTGCAACAATAAAAACTCTTTTATATGCTTTTTAATATTTAAATATTCTTCAGTTATTTTTAGTTTTTCAAATATTAATTCATTATCTAAAGATACCAAATAAATATCATAATATTTTGATAATTCGATTATTTTATAGTACATACAAACTCGACCACCACTATCAGGAGGAAAAGGTAAGTATGATGTTATTATGCAAATTTTATTTTTCATTTATTAACCAATAAATATATTTTTTCTAACTTCTTTATATAGTTATCGAAACTATATTGTTGAGCATTTATACTACCATTTTTAATTAATTTTTTTTGTAATTCTTTATTTAAAAATACATTCTCAATTGTTTTTGCTAAATCTTCCGAGTCAAAAACTCTAAAATTATTAGAGTTATCTTCATTCAATACTTCCATCAAACTTGGAATATTTGATGCTATTACTGGTACTCCCATCGATTGAGCTTCTAATTGAACAATACCAACTCCCTCCTGATGAGATGATATTACAAAAAGATTTAACATCGAGTAAAAATAAACAGGTTCAGGTATATATCCCAAATCAAAAACATACTCATTTAATCCATTATGTTGTATTTTCTCTTTGCATAAATCTCTCTCAGGACCGTCACCAGCAATGTAAAATCTTAAATTTTCATATTTTTTTACTAAAGTTTTTGCAGCATCTACAAAATCCTCCCAACCTTTTATTTTTACTAATCTTCCAACAAAACCTATATTGAAGTGATCATCATATATATTCCATATTTTTGCTAAATTATGTTTTTTATCTTTATCAATTGTAGTTAAATTATATTTAGTTGTATTAACAAAATTATGTAAAACAGAGATTTTTTCTTGAGAGATTTTAATCCTTTTAATTAATTGATCTTTAGTATACTCAGATACACAGATATAATTATTTACAAATGGTTTTATTATTTTATTTAATAATAAATATTTACGATAAAATTTAGTATTATTGCTCTCGGGTCCGATAATAGCTCCATGTTCATGTATAATTAATTTAACCTTACCGAAAAAAATAATTTTTACTAATACTGCATATACTAATGTATCCAAAGCAGGATGACAGTGAATAATATTTATTTTATTTTTCCTTATGTATTTTATTATTGAAAATAAAACTGGAATAATAAGTTTTGTATTAGATTTATTTATCAACAAATTTCCCTTCTCAAAATTAACGCCATTTCCCGAGTATTTTATGATAAAAGTATGTGTATTATCCTGATTTAACTCCGTTATTGATTTTATTATTGTAAGTACACCACCATAATGTAGTCCATGGACTAAATGCAATATTCTATATTTTTTATTAATTACCATGATCTATTGTAAAATTTGGACTTTTAATATGAAGAAAATCATCATCTAATATAATACGCTTAGATTGAATATTTTGTCTTTGTTTTAAAGTATTTGGCAATAATATAAGAAAATTTTTAATTGAATAAAAATATGAGAAAAAAATATGAATTGATCTCTTATGCACAGAATATCGAATTGATTTTATCAACATAAATATAGTTAACAAAGGTAAACGCCAAATAAGATTATGATATTTATAAATTTTTAACATACTTCGTGCATGCCCTGAGAACAGTGTCTTGAACCTGCTTGCGTAAATTATTGAACTTTGCTGGTTATTTACTCCTAGATGTGTAAGTTTAGTGTCTGCAAATAAATAATTTTTATAACCTAGTAAATAAGCTCTTGGGCCGATATCAACATCATCTATATTAAATTCTTGACAGTCATCAAATCCTCCGATAAGTGACCAAATACTGCGCTTAATAAACATAAATTTACCATCTGGCGAACCAATAGGAATTATTTTATTAGAATTTAGTATTTTATCAATATTCACAGGTTTATTTTTATATTGTGCCCCAAACAATCCATAATATAGGCCGTAATATGTTGTTATATGCTCTCCCTCATCAACTATGGGGACATATAAAAAAGCAGTTTCAGAAGTGTAATTTAGTACTAATTTTTTTAGCAATTCTTTATCTTCAATTAAAATATCATTATCTAATAATAACAAAAATTCACCAGTGGAATTAAGAGCGCCAATATTTTTTCCAATAGAGTAGTTATTAATATTGTTATTAATAACTTTTACATTTTCATAGCTATTTATGAATTCCAAACTACCATCTTTTGAACCATTATCGACAACTATAACTTCTATAAATTGATAATTTAATGATAAAATTGCAGGAATAGTTTTTTTTAAATATTTTAAACCATTATAATTTAAAATAACGATACTTATCAAAGGGAAATTTTTATTCATAATTCATTATAAACATTTAAAGTCTGTAAAGCACATTTTTCCCAACTAAACCTTTCAACATTCTTAAAACCTTGCTGTGTCAGTTCTTCTCGATAGTTTATATCTTCAATAATTTTTTTCATGCCTTGAAATATTTCTTCCGTATTATTTGGATCTGTTAATAGACTAGAACCTTCTCCAATTTCTTTCATTGAGCTAGTATTTGAAGTTAGAACTGGTAATCCTTTTGATTGTGCTTCTAATATTGGTAGTCCAAAACCTTCATAAGCAGAAATATAAGCACAAAGCATACTAGTTAAATACAATTCTTCCAATTCTTCGTTTGAAACGAAGCCTTTTTTAATAACCTTATTTTCTAACTGAAAATGTTTAATCTGTTTATCAATTTCAATATCTTCATGTCCTGGTTTTCCGACTAAAAAAAGTTTGTACTCTGGATATTCTATTGTAAGCTTATTAAAAGCTTCAATTAATCTAGGTATATTTTTCCTTTTTTCTAAAGCACCAACATATAGAACAACTTTCTCTTTTTTATTATCAGTCTTTGTAATATTTTTATTTAAATATCCATGGTAAATAACTTTGTATGAATTTTTCGTTTTATATAGCTTTAAAAAATCATCTTTTGTTGAGTTTGAAACGAATATTAAAGAAGTCTTAAATTTAGAAACAATAAAAAAAGTTAACTTCCAATAGATAGAATCCGCAAATTTCATTGAAGATGGAAATAAAACAGGAATTAAATCATGAATAGTAGAAATTTTTTTGGATAAAGTTATAAGTGGAACTGTATTTTTCAAACCATGTATAACATTAATTTTATATTTAACACAAAAGAATGGAACTATTATTTGGTCCCAAATAAAATATAAGGGTTTAATATTAAAATTCAATGCAACTTCTTTAACATTTTCTTGATTGAATGTGCCTAGAAAATTTTTTGAATTATAGAAGATATAATATTCATTCTCTCTATCTATATCTAATAAATTCTTAATGAGATTCAATGCATAATTGCGAGTACCACCTTTTATACTTAGACATCTGCAATCGAGTCCTATTTTCTTATTTTTGTTCATAAATACATTTTATAATAAGCATAAATTTAATTACCTTTGCTTACGACTACCCAAAAATTTGGATAAATAATAATAGGCAATTTCTGAAATATAGAGAGCAGTATTAAGCCAAATTTACCAAATTTCTTTTCTACCTTAGTCTTATTATAATCATTCAAGAGTCTATGCTTACCTATGTAAATTAAAGTAAATCCTGTTTTTCGTATTAATCGCTTCAATGTAAAATACGATTGTAGAGAGCAATGTTCTAAATATAGATTATGAAATGTTTTATTATTAACAAGCATCCATATTGTATTAATATACTTATTTGGTGTCTGAAAAATGTATTTTCCATCCTTTCTTAAGACTCGATTTACTTCAAGAAAATGCTTGTGTACATCAGGAATGTGTTCTATAACATCAAAAGAAATTACAAAATCAAAACTTTCATCACTAAAATCTAATTTCTCACCATCATATGATGATATTAAAGAAGCAATATCAGGATATTTTTCTCTACCATATTTAATAGACTCTGAATTTACATCTATGGCTATAATATTTTTATAACCTTCATTAAATAATCTATTAGTTAAGGTTCCTGTATTACAACCAACTTCAAGTATTTTTGAATTTTTTGGAACATTTTGATTAATAAAAAAATCAAATGATAAATCAGAATTACCATATTCAGTTCTTATATTTTTATTTTCAACAAATTTATTTTTATAGTAATCATTCAAACTACTATTTTGAGTATATTTCATTTTGAGTAAGTAAATAAATAATTTGTTAAATTCTTCACTAAGTTATCCCACTTAAATTCATCAGGAATGACAGGAGTTTCAGTTTTCTTTGCGCCGGTAATAACATCTTTTATATCTTCAATTTTCTCTATATACAACCCATTTTCTTTCAAAAAGTTGTAATTAAGATCATTTTTGAAACATATAACTGGCAATCCTGCTGCCGCATAGTTATATAACTTACCAGAAGATTCTGAAGTATCCTTCTTAGGATCGATAGCATAATCACCAATCTGCAAAAAATTATTTAATTCAAAATAAGGAACTTTACCATAAATAATTACCTTTCCCTGCTTAATATATTCAGCATATTTTTCACGATAAGTTTCTTCTAATTTGCCAAAGCCGAAAAAGCCTAATGTTACATTTGGCATTAATTCAAGTAGAGTAGGGACTTTTTCAAGAAGTGCATCAACACCTTTTGCCTTAGCAAGAGATCCAGTATATACAATAACCTTATTTCCTTCAGGTATATTCAGACTTTTCTTAATCTCAACTTTTTTAATTTCTTCAAATGGAAAAAACATATCCATATCCACTCCATCATTAAGAACTTCAATTCTAGAATCTCTGATCTTAAACTTAGTTTTTAAATAGGTATAACTATTTTCTGAAGTACAGTAAATCTTATTTGGAATCATTAAAGCAAGCTTTTCAATTAACACGAAAATTGGCACAAAAAGCTTATAATATTTCTTTTTATGAAGAGTATAAGCGATCATTTCTTGAGTCAAACTACCCTGACAATCCATTATAATATTTGCTCTTCCAAAAGTAAGAACTTTAATAAAGCCAGCAATAACAACACCTTCAAACATATGAGCATGAATGAAAGCAGGTCTATATTTAATATATTCCTTTATAGCAAGAAATGTAAGAAAAAAATTGATATACAATTTATGAAATGATGCACCAGGAGTTGTTTTTTTATACCAAGGCATATTAATAGTTCTTTTTATAGCACTTGAATCAAAACCTTGAGGATTTTCGCCCAAATGATATGTACAAAGTCTAACCTTAAAACCATTTTTTTCGAGATACTTCGTAACTGTATAGATTCGAATGTGACCACCTCTGTCCGCAAAATACGGAGTTGCAGCAATAGATAGCACTCTCTTATTCTTCATAATAAAATATTCAGTATAAAATTTAACACCTTTTTATTACTGACCGAAGGACAGAACTATAAAAGAAGGTTGGAAACATCAGTTGTCATTATAACCGAACTACTAGTCTTTTTCTACCCATTTATCCCATAGATTTTTTTGTATATGAATCCCTCCCCATGGGAGGGTGGCACGTAGTGACGGAAGGGGTTTGCACCACCCCTTGATCTCCTCCTCGGGAAGGAGGGGAAGATTCAACAGTGTCAAGTGCTGAATAATTAGAATAAAATATATCTTTACCGCAAATCAAATAATTTTCATGATATAGCAGGTTGTACCGTCCACTATACTTAGACATACTTAGACACTTTTCAGAGATATATAATCCAGACGCTCTATCCTAAAACCCTTTATCAGTCTATTGTTTTAGAATTTTTACTATAGTATAAGCAGAAGACTTAGACACACTTAGACACTTTTTTTTAATTTACTTGTTAAGTGCGGCCTCTCCAACAGGAGTTATTAAATATTTTTGTTTTGAGCTCCTAGGAATATGAGGCATCGTATATGAGATATAACCTATTTCAATCAAAGGTAAAATATGTCTTTTATAATTTTCACTATGATTAGTCAAACTAAGGTAAGTTAAAATTTCGTTTCTACTATGTGGCAACAAACAATATTCCAAGATGCTTCTTTTATAATCATCTAATTTAAAATCCAGAAATGATCTATGTATAGGTAGTGTTGTCATAAAATATGTCATATCAATATCCGTATCAAAGATTGGCTTTGAGGAACCATTCAGAAGCATACTCCTTCTAATTTTGGGTATTCCAGTTCCACGCCCTTCAGTTAGTTTTAATTCCTTAAGAAATTCACCGATTCTCCTATTTCTATAATCCCTAGGAATTATTCTTTCTTCTTTTAATAGTTTTCTATTCAAGGGCGGCAAAGGACCTGGAAAGCTTAAAATATCAATCCTATCTAATCTTACACTGATTTCAATAGAATTCAGATGTTCATAACTTCGATGGTACACAGCATTAGGCAAGGCTTCTTCAATTGCTTCAAAAGGATAATTATAAAACCTTTGAGCTTCTGCTTTTCCTTCTATTTTTATAGTTTTTTGCTTGATTACATTATTTTTTAAAAAGTTTATTGCTTCTCTAAGTTGAATATGTAAAGGTCCAGTAAATTTTTGTTCTGTTAATTGATCGCCAATATCATCATTGTAAATTACAATTTCAATCATGGCTCCTGGAAAAAACTTGGTCGGTTCTAAGCTAAAAAGTAATAAACCAACATTCTTCGGATAAACATCTTCATCAGGTCCTTTCACTATATTCATACTTCTACATAATTCGAGAAAGCTAAGTTTAGACGACTGATCAAAAAGCGAACTTTTAACTTCTCTTAAATAGGATTGAATTAATGTAATATCTAAATCTTCAATTATAGCATTGTGATTAACTCGATCATCAAAGGGGATTTTGGAAGCTAGCTCTAACAGTTTTCTTTCATCTTCGATTCCAGCGGTCACAGTACAGGATGCTTTTCGTATCCAATAAACTTTTTGTTTCTCATTTTTGCCAAGATTAATTGATGCTTGATAAGGTCTATTATCTCCACCTGGAGCCCATATAATAAGAATGTGTTTTCCGTCAATTATTTCATGTGAAACAATAGGAGTATAACTAGGAGAAATTTTATACGAATATTCAACGATTTTCTTTTGAATCTTATCAAGTTCTGATAGAGCTAATCCAATTGGTGGTAAGATTGGGACACCATCAATAGCTTCTATTCCAATAATGATATAACCTCCTCCCCAATTATTTATGTCATTAGCAAAAGCACAGATACTATGGAGACAATCCTCCGGATTCCAGCCTTTCTTAAATTCAACCCTTTCAGACTCTACTGTTTCTTGATTTATTAAATTTTGAATATTTATGGGTAACGCCATTTCTTTTTATTTTTATAAATTATACACCCTAAGTCACAGAATTTTTTAAATATGTAAGCACCACCCCTTGATCCCCTCCTCGGGAAGGAGGGGAAAAACACAAGCACCGACACTTAATATTATTCTCAGCAAATTTTCACCTCCTCTATGCGAAAGAGGAGGCAGGAGGAGTTACTTATTTTTTCGCTTTCAGTCTCAATAACTCCCATAATTTATTTAAGAAAAGGTGGTTTCGAATTAGTGTATATAATTTAACAATGTTATATAATTAAAAATAGTATATTTATCTATACTTAAAAAAGATTATGAATCCTCTAATACACATAAACAAAACTCAGCAATTAATTTGCAATCTTATTGAAATAACAGATGGTATAGATGACAAAGTTAAACTAGCCAAACTTCAATACTTTGTAGACTTCATTCACTATGCATTTAATAATAAACCTGTCTCCAACGAAGACATAGTCTATGATAAACAAAAATTTGGACCTTTGTCAGTAACCTTCAATACAGATTTAAAAACATTAATCGAAAAAGGGGTAATTTCACAACCAAAAAAATTTCATTATCAATGCAACCATATTTTTACAAATGAAATTTCAGAAATCGAAAAGAAAACAATTAATTTCGTAATAAATAAATATGGTGACCTTTCTTACAAAGAATTATCTGAAATTTCTCATAAACAAATACCGTACCTTAGTGCACCTATGGGGGGAATAATACCGCTATTCACGGCATATTCATTAGTAGATGAATATCCTGACTATGAAAATTAATCCAATATGCTTACCATATTTCAGGAAAGATATTAAAGATCTAAAAAAAGACCATATCAAAGGACTTTCTCCACAATATAATATAGAAATGGTCGAAGATTCAGATTTTATAGCCAATCATGAATTGTTAGAAAGTATAAAATATTTAATTGAAAATATGTACCGCAAACAATTCAAAACACATGTACAGTACGAGCCACAACCTTTTATAACTTATAAAATTGAAATTTGGAAATACGATTGTGCAACGGATACGAAAGGTTCGAGTGGAGGTTTACGTTTCATATACTGTATTTATAATAACGTAGTTTACTTCGTTTTAGTAAAAAAGAAAAAAGACTGCATACCAGAAAAAGATCTGCTAGCAGAGATAAAAAGAAGAATAAAACGCTATTTTGATTTGTAATACTTATGCCTTGCCTCGACCGAGCAAGAACATTATCAAACCACCTACACCAGCGGCACCAACAATGACAACAGCCACTATTACAAAAACAGGACTTCCACCATCGCCTGATGGAACAGGAGTAGAAGTTGCAGTGTAAGAAGGTACGGAAGTAGAAGTAATTTTAACAGTTGAAGTGACAGGAACTGTGCTAGTAACAGCAATTGTAGTTATTGCTGGTGTACTAGTAACAGTACCAACATTTGATTGTGAATTTGTAGTCGGACTCATATCGAATATTCTATTTGCAAAAGTATACAATGTTATGAAAGGAAATACTATACTAAAAGCAAAGCAAAAAAAAGGAGCTAAGAAAGTTCCCTTTTCTATATTTATATTTTTCTTTATTCTTGATTGTTCTTCTTACCTAATAGGAAAAGAATCAATGCTCCCAAACCAGCAGCTAATAATACAACAATCAAAATAATAACAATAACTGGACTAAAACCAGAATCATTATTGGATGTGCCTGTAGTAGCAACTATAGTAGGAGTAGCAACGGTACCTGTTCCAAGAACAATACCTGTAGGTGTAGGTCCAGTATTTGTTTGTGAGTTAGTCCTTGGTGACATATCAATATCTAAATTATATAAAGCGGTCTTGGATAAGGATTATATCACATTTGCGTATCATTTACTACATTTATAACAGTCGTTGTAATATTTAAAACAATTACTTATCCCATAGTAGGATTTTTTCCTCCTTACCGAGGAAGGGAACAAGGGGTGGTGCAAACCCCAGAACTGACCTCACCGTCCCACACAGGCGGGACACCTCTCCTTTCGAAGGAGAGGACTGGGCAATAAGCACACCGAGGCTCTTATCGCAAATCTGTCATTCCTGCGAAAGCAGGAATCTATGTATCCTCTTATCCCTTTCTATGTCATCCCGTTAAGAGGCATCTCGCCCTTCCTTTCTATGTCATCCCGAATGAAATGAGGGATCTCGTCGGAAAATAAAAATAGGACGGAATGAACACACCCCGCCTTCGGCACCCCTCTTCCCAGGGGACTGAAAAACACAAGCCCCTTCTGTCATTCCTGCGAAAGCAGGAATCTAACCTCTCTGTCCTAACGGACATCTGTCGAAGGGCTAATTACGTATTAGATAGTTACAAATAAATGCTTCCTCACAAATTTTCATATTATTTATGTCACCACAAATTACGCAATGGTATGCAGAGGAAAGAAGATTGAAAATTAATAATTAAAAGTTAGAAAGAGGTAAGACTGTTAATTGTTAATTCTTTCCCCCGCCACACCGTCCAACGCGTCATTAGACAAACATAAAAAATACATGCTATAGTACTAAGTAATTAATGAAATTTTATGACAGAAATTCTAGTTGTTATATCCATACTATTAAATATTGCCATTATTGCCGTTGTTTTTTTGAAAAAAAATAATTCGAGTAAATCAGATTTTTCTGAACTAATTGACTATATAGAAAAAATTCAGGAAAGATCCGAAAAATTAACAAAGGACGAAATGTCCCGAAGCAGAATGGAAGCTTCTGAAAATAGTCAAAAGTCTAGAGAGGAAACTAGTCTATCTTTGAAAAACTTCGGTGATAGTGTCGACAAAAGAATGATGGATATAGCAAATACACAATACAAAAACTTTGAAGCATTTGCTAAAAGATTAGTAGACTTCGGTGACAAGAACGATTTGAAATTGACTCAATTAATTGAACGAAACGAACAAAGATTTGAACTAATAAGACAGACACTAGAAAAGAAAATTGAAATGCTCCAAAAAGACAATGGAGAAAAATTGGAAATGATGAGAAATACAGTTGATGAAAAACTCACAGAGACACTGGATAAAAGGTTGGGTGAGAAATTTAAACTGGTAAGTGACAGACTTGAAATGGTTCACAAAGGACTAGGTGAAATGCAGGTACTGGCATCTGGAGTAGGGGATTTGAAAAAAGTTTTAACCAATGTAAAAACCAGAGGAACATGGGGCGAAGTTCAATTAGGTAATTTGCTTGAACAAATTCTAACAATAGAACAATATGAAAAGAATGTAGCAACAAAAAAAAGCAGTAATGACAGGGTTGAATTTGCCATAAAACTTCCAGGTAAAGACGAAGATATGAAATGCGTATGGTTGCCTATTGATTCCAAATTTCCAATAGAAGACTACCAAAGATTGATCGAAGCACAAGAAAAAGCTGATTTGCCAACCATAGATCAAGCCAGCAAAGCCATAGAAATGCGAATTAAACAAGAAGCCAAATATATTCATGACAAATACATAGACCCACCTTACACAACTGACTTCGGTATACTTTATCTACCGACAGAAGGACTATACGCGGAAGTGACACAAAGACTTGGTTTGTGTGAACAATTGCAAAGAGATTATAGAGTAAATGTAGCAGGTCCAAATACGATTATGGCATTTTTGAACAGTCTGCAAATGGGTTTCAGGACATTAACTATAGAAAAAAGATCCAGCGAAGTATGGAAATTACTAGGTGAGATAAAAAATGACTTTACTAAATTCGGAGATCTACTGGATAAGACCAGTAAAAAACTTGCTGAAGCAAGTAATGTAATAGAAGACGCAAGCACCAAAAGCAGAACAATACAAAGAAGATTAGAAAAAGTACAGGAATTGCCTTTATCATCAGAAGCCCCTATAGTAGCAATAACATCAGCAGAAGATTCTAGTAATATTTTTGGATTGTAAAATAATGAATCTTTTAACATTTTTTAGAGGAAAATCCAAAGAATATTTGAATCAAGAACAAATAACTAAGAATCATGAATTATTCAAACAAGCTAATAACTTTCTGTAAATCATAATTATTTTTACCAATCGTTAGATTCCCTTTATCACATTGCGGAACAATACCTAAATTGCTCATAGGATATATTTTCAAATATTCACGAACTGAGGTCGAAATATTTTTAACATCATTAAGTCTCTCGAAATTTCGCAATTGAATTAGGTAATCATTTTCCTCATTATATATAGTAAAACTCGTAGATGACATAGAAGAAAATTTATTATCAAGTGCTAAAGAAAAATACGGAGAAAAATTAAATATGAGAATAGAACCAACAATTAATCCTCCTAAAAAACTAATTAGCATACCCACCTTACCCACAATTAATAATGGATTAATATATAACAAAAATCTTTTCATATGAAATTTTTCATATTACATACTAGCACATTTTGACATCAGTCTTCACGAGAGATTCACCGCTCAAAATTTAAACTATTAAAGTTCTTTAATAGGGCAGCGAATAGAGATATTCATCTCCTGTTTTGTGAAAGCTAGTTTTGAAAATAATTGAATTTATACAAAGATAATTAAAGATATTCAATAATATACTAATAACAACGCAAAAAATATCTGGGGATTGAAATACTCTCTCAATTGCTGTAATTTATTGTATAATCTTTTTATTATGTTAACAGCGAGTAATAATTCTTCGAGATACGGACTAGATAAAGAACAAATCTATTTTAATAAAGCAGGA
>Ga0194047_10001905_pt1 | contig 12305 bp, 15 predicted proteins | sample JunL225m_MetaG_2_FD_160070 | JGI IMG/M metagenome (GOLD analysis project Ga0194047, IMG submission 160070) | Anoxic zone freshwater microbial communities from boreal shield lake in IISD Experimental Lakes Area, Ontario, Canada - Jun2016-L221-5m | ecosystem: Environmental > Aquatic > Freshwater...
GCATAAGTCTAAGAAAAAAGCTAAAGCCGCATCACAGCCGGCTGCTGCACCAGCTGCAATGCCAGCTGCCCAGTAAGATAAGTAAGTAACCCCCTTGTTAGTTGAGGGGTTCAGCTCCATCAAAGTCATCAGATTTATTTTTGTTTGGTGACTTTTTGCTTGGTGGCTTATTACGGACCAATAAGCACATCGCGGTAATTACCAGCGTCATTCCACCAATTTGCAACCAGGTGATGGGTTCAGATAAAAAGATATACCCCATAAAAACAGTCGAGACTGGGCCCAGTATGCCGGCCTGTGCAACTAGGGGAGATCCAATTCGATTAATGGACACCATGATCATCAGCATCGGAATAACGGTGCACAAACTCGCATTGAGTAGGCTTAGCCAATAAATCTGCGGAAGCTGTTCAAGCATTGCAGTAGGACTATAAATAAGTGATTGCATAATACTAAATACAGCTGATGCCGAACTTGCATAAAACACTAAGCGAACGCTACCGATTCTCTTTACCATTTCTCCAGCACCAATCATATAGACCGCATAGAAGCAAGCGCTAGAGAATACTAAAAGCATTCCAATCCAGGCGCGGATTCCTGTAGAGCTAGCATCTTGAATAAATACAATGATTACTCCAAGATAGCCAACAAATAATGCATACCATTGCAAGCGAGAAATTGGTTTTTGTAAAACAAAGTATGAAATTAGTAAAACAATCGTTGGCGTGAGATATAAAACAATTCTCTCTAGACCTACAGAGATATATTGGAGTCCAAGAAAATCGACATAACTCGAAAGAAAGTAGCCCAGAAATCCCAAGCCAATTAACTTCCCTCGATCAAGCCAGGTAAGGGGGCTCATTGATCTTTTGCGTGAGTGCCACCAGTAGATGGAGTAAAACATCGGAAATGCCATTAACATCCGAAGAGCAATAAGCGTCTCGGCATTAGCGCCATCAGCATAGGCAAACTTAATCAGTACCGCTTTTCCAGAAAATAGCATTGAGCCAACGGCGGCCATGAGAATTCCATAGATATAACGGCGACGTTGATGCTCTGCACTTGCTGGATGCATAAGATTTATAAAAGCTTATTGAGTAAGCTTCTCATCTCCAGAATAGTTTCTGATGGAGTGAGGCCAATCGGACCAATCCCCTTGCTTACTAAATTATCTGCTGCAAGAGCATGGAGTTGAACGGCGATGCCCGAAGATTCCCAAAGGTTAAGTTGATGGCGAATCCCTTGAGCAGCAATTGCAGCAATGCTACCGGTGAGAATATCGCCCATACCTCCTGTTCCCATCCCGGGATTTCCTTCTCCGCATTGCTTAGTAGGGTATTGTGGCGAGGCAATTAAGGTATGTTGACCTTTTAAGACCACAATCGAGCGAGTCAGTTCTACTAATTTCTCGATACAAGCGACTCTGTTGGATTGAATGTCTACTCCACTAACTTTTAATAATTTTGCTGCTTCACCAGGGTGAGGGGTAATAACCGTGAGACCTGGAAATTGTTGATTGCGATTCTGTAAAGCCTTGAGTAGCCCTTTTGAAGAGGCTATGAGGTTCAGAGCATCTGCATCAATGACTAAGGGAATACTAGGAATATCCAAAACCTTCTCAAGACTGCGTAGTGCCAAGGCTGAATTTCCAAGACCTGGCCCAATGGCAATGACATCAGGATTAATATTGTGCAGACCATTCATTGCCTCAAGGTTTGCAAGCCGAATCATAAGCTCTGGATGATCAATGCAAGCATGAGCAGAGCTGGGATCTAGCATTTCCAAGATAGTCCAACCTGCACCCAGATGCATGCAAGCATTACCTGCCAATAAGAGTGCGCCCGCCATTCCAGTTGCGCCACCAATCAAGACTACCTTCCCAGCATCCCCCTTATGTTCTGCAGGACTACGCTTTAAGCGAGACGCTATTGAAAGAGCATTGAGCTTAGTTGGGGGATGGAACATCTTTCTGGCGCTTGAGCTTTTTAAGTTAATCAGCTACCTTTGCACCTTGAATATTGTGACGCTTCATGGATTCGGCAACGAAGCCAGAGGACTTTAAGTCTGTAATGATGCTACTCAAGTAAGCGGTAGTCTTTTCATACTCAGGACGTGCTTTTGGGATGCCAATAGCTTGATTGATCACCATAAAGCGACCAGGTAGCATACGCAAGTCCTGATAGCGTTTAGCATCGCTTTCTAATTGCTGCTTGACGCCTGCCGCTACATTCCCTTTGCCAGCCATAAAGTCATCAATGACAGCCTGGGAGCTAGCAGCACGAAGGATCGCCGCATTTTTGATGTCACGAGTGAGAAATAAATCATAGGCACTCCCTTTACCTACTACGATTTCTACACCAGAGCGATCAACTTCTTCATTAGTCTTGAGTGGTGAGTCTGCTTTCACCATATAAGCGCCCTCGATCTGAATATAAGGAGGCGTATAACTGACATCTGCTCCGCGTACTGGATCTATAGCAACAAAAACTAAATCGATATTACCTGTCTTGATTGCATCTACAGTTGCTCCTGCAGATTGAAAAGGAATCAACTCTACTGGGATTCTAGACCGCTTGCCAATTTCATTCGCAATGTCAATGCTGATCCCTCTAGGTTTTTGGGAGACAGTATCAAGGCCGGCTAAAACAGGGTTACCTAAATTAATGCCAACTCTCAGGGTGCCGGTTGGCGCAAAGGATTGAATCAATTTTGAATCGATTTTATTCATAGGCTGGGAAAAGCTTGTTTGTGTAAAAAAGATAAAGAGGAGGCTTAGCGCGATTTTCATAGGGTAATGATATAAAAAAACCGCGGCGAACCGCGGTTTAATTTTCCTAGATCGAGGATTATTTCTTTGTGTCTGCTGCTGCAGGAGCTGCAGGGGCAGCTGGAGCAACTGCAGGTGCATCTTTTTTAGCCTCTTCAATATGAGTAGCCTCTGCGCCGTGCTTTTCGCCACCCATATCAATGTTGCCGTCGCCCTTAAGGAGTAAATAGGCGGTGGCACCAACTAATACTAGTACCATGATGATGATTGAACGGTTGCTCATTGCTTTTCCTTCGATTTGGTTGAAATTATTGCAATATTAACCCTTCTTGAGGCTAGCGTAAATCCATAGAAGCCCTAGACTTGCTCTTTTTTGTAAGCTAGGTATTAATACTAGTGTTTCCTTTTGAGTAAGCGATCAGAGAATTTTTGCACCCAAAAGTAATATGAAATGATTTATGACATCAAAGGTTACGTTATGAGCTCGAAGCTCCCAATTAATAATTCTCAGACGATCACAGATTTTTTAAGCCTTAAAAAAAACCAGATGTCTGAAGAAAGTTCGGTAGATTCTTATAAATTTGCCTTTGAAGATGAGGCTTTCCTTGCGCGTCGGGAAACGATCGGCATACGCTTCGAGCTTGAGTTACTCAAGCCAGAAATCCTGCTAAATGAACATGGCATTGATCACACCATCACTGTCTTTGGTTCTACCCGGTTTGTCAGTTACGAACATGCCTTGGATATGGAAGCAAAAGCTTTAAGCCCTGAGGCCTTACACATTGCCAAGAAGGCAGTACTACATAGCAAGTATTACGAATCAGCTAGAGAATTTGGCGGCATCGTAGCGCAGTACAACGCTACTCAATCAGAGGGCATTAATAGGTTATACATCTGTACAGGTGGCGGTCCTGGAATTATGGAAGCCGCCAATCGTGGTGCTTTTGAGGCGGGTGATGAAACGATTGGATTTAATATTAGCTTACCAAGAGAGCAGCATCCGAATCCCTACATTAGCCCTGGCTTAAGTTTCAGATTTCATTACTTTGCCTTACGCAAGATGCACTTCATGCTCAGGGCACGAGCAATTGTGGCTTTTCCAGGAGGCTTTGGATCTTTTGATGAGTTGTTTGAAGTGCTAACCTTAATGCAGACGAAAAAGGTTAGACGCTTTCCGGTAATTTTAGTGAGTAAGTCATTTTGGACGGAGATGGTCAATTTCAAGCAAATGACTGAATTTGGGGTAATCGACCAGGCAGATCTGGAGGGGGTACATTTTGTCGAAACCGCCCAAGAGGCATGGGGCATTATTCGCGATTGGTACAGCTTGGCTTAGTAGCCCCTGTAAAATGACTAAAACCATTCAACTATGAATACACAACAAGCCCTCGAAACTTCGCTTGATTTACCGGCCTACCTTTTAGGCGCCACCATGCTTGTGGTAGTCATGATATTTCATGGTTTTGCACTACTGCAAATTGCCAAACGCTATGAAGTAAAAACCTTCTTATATCTTGCTGAGAAGAGATATTCATCAGTGGCTATTTGTTTTTATATCAGTGTGTTTGGTTTATTTTTAGCCCATCTCTTGGAGATTATGATTTGGGGTCTGGCTATTTATTTATTTCGTTTATTACCGGATCTAGGCGATAGCATTCTATTTAGTGGAAGTACCTATACGGCTATGGGCTTTATGGAAGATATCCTGCCAAGCGGTTGGAAGATGCTAGCAGTGATTATTGCATTCTCTGGTATGTTTGCTTTTGCCTGGACTGCATCCGTGATGATTACGATGACTAAAAATTTTCGTCAAGCCTATACCAAGCTTCATATGGAAAAACTTAATCTTTCCTCTGAAATCATTGATCGCTTCCATTAATTCATGAGCAAAATATGGGATGCCATCATTATTGGTGGTGGTGCAGCTGGTTTATTCTGTGCAGGTATTGCGGGGCAATTAGGTAAAAAGATTTTAGTGCTCGACCATGCTGAAATTTTGGGAGAGAAGATTCGTATTAGTGGAGGAGGTCGATGTAATTTCACTAATAAGCATAGTAGCCCCGCCAATTTTCTTTCTTTAAACCCCCATTTTGCCAAAAGTGCATTAGCGCGCTACCCCTCAACAGAATTTATCAAGCTCGTTGCCTCGTACGGGATCGACTATCACGAGAAACATCAAGGACAACTTTTTTGTGATGACTCTGCTAAGCAAATTATTGAGATGCTCATGGCTGAGTGCGCCAAAGGGAAGGTGACCATTCGTCATCCTGTGTCTGTACAGTCGCTCGAACGCGATGGTGCAGACTGGTTTGTGCAAACACAGCAGGGAATAGAGAGAGCAAAAGTAGTCGTCATGGCAACTGGAGGATTACCTATCCCTGCAATTGGGGCGACAGCATATTCATTGGATGTTGCAAAACAGCTTGGCTTAAATGTGATTGAAGCAAGGCCAGCTTTGGTGCCTTTATCCTTTACTGCTGAAACCTTTGGGAATCTCAATGAATTGGCTGGACTGGGCGTTCCGGTCAGAATTGCAGCAGGGTCTAAGGGGCATCGTTACGGAGCTAGCCGATTCAATGAGGATCTACTACTAACTCATAAAGGTTTATCTGGCCCGGCAGTATTGCAAGCTAGCAGCTATTGGGTAGAGGGTGAGCCATTGCATATTGATTGGCTAGGTGCCATAGAGCGTCCTAGTGGATTTAATTGCGATGAGCTATTTAATCATGAAGACAATCGCCTCAAGCTCACAGAAACTATCTTAGCTTCCGTCTTACCTCAGCGTTTAGCAAAAGCATTTGCCGAGCAAAAAAACTTACTTGGCAAAAAATGGGTTGAAGTGTCAAAAAAAGATCGACAGGCCTTAAAAGAATTGCTCACGAATTGGTCTGTTAAACCAGCAGGAACTCTGGGTTGGAAAAAGGCCGAAGTAATGCTAGGTGGTGTAGATACAAAAGACTTAGATAGTCAAACCATGATGTCACGCAAGCATTCAGGCTTATTCTTTATTGGCGAGTGTGTGGACGTCACTGGCCATCTAGGAGGACACAATTTTCAGTGGGCTTGGGCAAGTGGTTTTGCTTGTGCCCAAGCACTGTAAAGTAGTATCTACGCCTTCTTATTTCAGTTTTTTCTTTTTCTCTCTTGAGCGAATATTTAAGAGTTCTACAGATAAGGAGAACGCCATTGCTACGTAGACATATCCTTTGGGAATGTGCATTCCCATACCCTCAGCAATCAGTACTACGCCTACTACCGTCAGAAAAGAAAGTGCCAATACTTTGATGGAAGGATGTCGATGCACAAAATCCCCAATCGGTTTTGCGGCAATCAGCATAATCATCACTGAGGCCAGTACTGCGGCGATCATGACACTAATTTCATCAACCATGCCTACTGCGGTAATAACGCTATCGAGCGAGAAGATAATATCAAGTAGCCCAATTTGCAGAACAGAACCCACAAACAAAGCAGACATTGATTTATTGGTGTGAGAAATATTGCTATTTCCCTCACCGTCTGCATGATCTCCGACTTCTACTTCAGTATAGATTTCTTTTGAGGCCTTCCATATTAAAAAGAAGCCACCCAATAATAAAATTAAATCTCTACCGCTAATCGAATGATCCAACAGGATGAATAGTGGCTTAGTTAAGCCCATGACCCAAGATAGACTGAGTAATAGAAGAATGCGGGTTATTAGGGCAAATATCAAGCCAAAGCGACGAACCTTTTCCCGTATCTCGATGGGAAGGCGGTTGGCGATGACGCTGATAAAAATGATGTTATCTATACCCAAGATAATTTCAAGGGCAGAGAGCGTTAAGAATGCTATCCAGGCATTCGGGTCACTAATAAGTTGCAGGAGGCTTTCAATCATTTTTTACCATTAACAAGACATCTCTAAGGATTAGTTTAGCCAAGTACCTCAAGGAGGTGTGCTCAATCATGAATCCCACAATAGTTTGCGGGTTACTAGAGAAAACGAATTTATTCATTGGCTTGATTGCGCATCCAGTCAGCCGTATTAAAAAATGATATTTCAAGCTGTTTTGCGATGCTCCCATCAATTCCACAGTCTTCTAAGGCTTGATACATGCAGATCAACCATTGATTACGCTCTTTGAGTCCAATTTTATAGGGCAAATGCCGTGCTCTTAACATGGGATGACCATATTTAGGAGAGTAGAGATCGGGACCGCCCATCCAGCCAGTCAGGAAAAATTTCAATTTTTCTCTTGAGCCTGTGATGTCTTTAGGATGCATGGCCCGCAACTCGGTGAAGCTGGGCTCTAGGACCATGAGGTCATAGAAACGATCAACCAATTCATCGACTTTATTGATACCACCAATACTGTCATAAAGGCTTTTTTGTTCACTCATCTACCCATTTTAATGCCTAGATAAAGGGGGAATTGGCACTTACTGAATTTGGGTTTAGAGTATATGGAAGCTACTTCAGGAACGCTTACTTTAAGGAGAGTCAAAATGGATGCAAATGAACTACAAAAATGGCAAAGAGAAAAAGCAAAAGAGCTTTTTGAATATTCGCACAAGCTGTTAGATGCCGCTAAACAATTAAGTGAGCATCATATTGCTGAGATGGAATGGAGTATGAAAAATGCCTTAGATAGCGCCAAATCTGCCGCTAAACATGACATGGAAAAGTTAAAGGACTTACAAGCAGAAGCGGCGAAAGAGGCTACCAAGCGTGCAGCCTCTTACCAAAAGAAAGTGAAATCAGTGCTAAAGGATATTAGCGAAGGTGCTGCCGATGAAACTGAAAAACACCTTGAACAAGTGCGTAGTTCCTTAGTGAATTGGCTGCAAGATGCTGAAAATAAAATGCCAGCCCACGCAGATAAGTTATCTAAAGTGGTTAATGAAATGTCTACTACTGGACAGAATATGTTTAAAGAGGGTAGAAAAATTGTTAACCAGGTGGCAGAAGCTGCCGAAAAGAATATAGATGATCTTGTTAAGAAATCTTCTGGCGAAAAAAAGTAAAAAAATTTACTAAAATTAAGCTAAGCTGCCCTTATAAAAGTAAGTGGCAGCTTTTTTATTTCCAGCCCTGTAGCCACTGATCAGAATTCAGAAGATCGCGCCAGGGAATTTGTGAGCTTTGTTTGCTGTAGACAGCCTCAAGCTCGACGAACTCGATAGCCTTTTCGGGATCATCAGGAAGAATAACTTTGCTGACTAAGAAATGTTTTTGTTTGGCAATGGGGTGAACGGCGGTCCATTTGCTCAGCAGTAATTTCTTTGGGCTAATGCGATTCATAGTGCGCTGCACTGAAAATGTTGACCATTCCCCAGAAGTACTCCTGTTGATTGGGTAAAGGTATAGCTTGACTCTTCGATATTAGCGGGGCATTTTTGTGCAAAGAAACTACGCTCGCCTAGGCTTCCACAATAATCTAACTTTAGATCCTGAAATTGCATTTGCGCCTTTTTGAGAATCATCGAAATCTTAGGCTCTACAGAAGATACGCAGTTCCATGTTGTGTAGTTATCGCGCTCACATGCGGTAAGACCCATGAAAGCAATCAGCAGGATAGGAAATTGGTATTTTCGGCGCAAATCTAGAGCACCCAAAAGTGGTGAGTGCCATCCTTGGCAAGTTGTTCTACAAGACCAAATTCCCAATCTAAATAGGCTTGCATAGCTTTTGTATCAACGCTGGTACCTTCATACGGGCGCTTATATCGATCCAAAGCAGAAGAGGCTAAATGGCTTGGACCTTTTTCTGATTCGAGCCCAAATTCTAACCAAGCTTTAGTGCCTCCCTCTAGTACATAGACCTCGGCTTTACTCAGGGCTGCAAATTCTGCGGCAGCAAAGATGGCAAGCTCACTAGGAGTGCTTGTAAGTACATAGCGGTCTACCTGAGGAATATTTTTTAGCGCATCTTTTAGTTGTGAACGAAGGACATACCAACTCCCTGGAATATGACCCTTGACATAATTAGCGTAGGTGCTGAAGTCAATGGCAATCGTATTACTATCTGCCTTTAACCAGTTGGATGCAGTTTTGGCATCCACGTTATTCACATAGGGGAGCGATGGCAATGGGGCGCACCAAATACCTTTTTCGGTGAGGTCTTTTTTCTGCAAGTCATCTAAAACATATACATCCCAAGCCATTTGGGCTAACCATGATGCTGGCATATAGGCTCTCACACCACTTGGATCGGCAAGCACAATGCGTGCACCTCGAACGGGAGCTACCATTTCTGTCTCTTGGACGAGTTGACCACCTGGTACCGAACGAAATCCTGGAAGATGACCTCTTTCATATTCTTCTGGGGTGCGAGTATCAAAGAAGTAAGTGGTGCGATCTTTTTGTGCTTTCCAGTTTTCTACATCAGCCAGGCTAGCCCTTTTAACTCCAGCGCGTTCAGCAACATCACGTGCTCGATCCGCGGCTGTATTTGCGGTGCTTTCGCTTACATCGGCAAACTTTCGTGTTTGCCCTTTATCTAATTCTTGACCAGCCAGTGTCCAGCCAATAGTGCCATTACGTAGGGCATTCACTTCATTGGGTATGCCAGCATTGATTAAGGATTGCGTTCCAATAATGCTGCGAGTTCTTCCTGCACAATTCACAATAATTTTGGTTTTAGGATTAGGTGCAAGTTCAGGGACTCGTAGAACTAACTCAGCACCTGGAACACTAATGCCTGTAGGAATACTCATTGTGTGATATTCGTCAAAGCGACGAACGTCGACCACCACAACATCCTCTTTTGCATCTAGCATTTTCTTGACTTCCTGCGCTGATAGGGAAGGAGTATGCCGTTTTGATTCAACAAACTCACCAAAGGATTTACTAGGCACATTGACATCCTTAAATACTTCACCACCAGCAGCTTTCCAACTGGTAACGCCACCAGCAAATAGAGATACATCGCTATAGCCTAGTGCAATCAAACGCTCTGCAGCTAGCTGGGCATATCCTTCACCATCATCTAATGTGACGATAGGAATATCTTTACGTGGAAGTTTGCTAAATGCGTCAATTTCAATACGTGATAAAGGCAGGTTAGCGGCAAAAAGAGGATGCTCTTGCGCATGTGGATCCTCTTCACGTACATCCAGAAAAGCAATTTCTTCTTTGTTAAGAAGCTTGTTGCGGATAAATACGTAGTCTTTAGTTTTAATGCTCATTATATCTTTATATATTTGATTTAATCTAATTTAGCGTTGGATTTTTTGACGACTTCACTCCAGCGTACTACCTCTTGACTGATATAGGTCGAAAGTTCAGTGCGTGTCATTTTGGGAACACTTGCACCCATTCCAGCCCAGCGCTCTTTGATTTCTGGAGAGGCTAGTGCTGTTTGTACTTCGGCACTCATTTTTTCAATGATATCCTTAGGTGTACCCTTAATCGCCCACAAAGCGTACCAGCTATAGACAACAAAGTTGGAAATACCTAGCTCTTGAGCAGTGGGAACGTTAGGAAAAGCGTCGCTTCGCTTGCTGCTAGCAATAGCAACAGCAATGAGTTGACCGTTTTTAATAAAAGGAGCAGCACCCGCTAAGGTATCAAACATCATATCTACTTGTCCTGCAACTACATCTTGTAGCGCAGGGCCAGTTCCTCGATAGGGAATATGAGTAATAAATAATTTGTTTTGCATCTTAAATAATTCACCAGTCAAGTGTTGAGAGGTGCCATTACCAGTAGATGCGTAGTTATATTTTCCTGGATTTTTGCGAATTTCTTCAATAATGGATTTGAGATCGTTCTTTGGGAACTTATTTGGATTAACAACAATGACATGGGGAACGTTACCAATAATGGCAATCGGCTCAAAATCCTTTGTAATGTCATATGGCAAGTTTGGATACATACTCGGGGCAATAGAGTGATGCACTGCACCAAGAAGCCAGGTATATCCATCAGGTGCCATTTTTGCTGCGACTGCAGCACCAAGAGTGCCACCAGCTCCCCCGCGGTTATCTACCACGATGGAGGTTCCGAGTTGAGTAGAAAGCTGTTTGGCTAGAGGGCGTCCAAAGGCATCAACGGCCCCACCTGGGGGAAAGGGGTTGATAAAGGTGATCGGCTTTCCTGGGCTAGGCCAGGGGCTCGTTTGAGCATTTAGTGTGAGGGTCATTAGGCTTGTAAGGGTCAAAAGAATAAGCTTTTTGAGCATTTTGCTTTCCTCTAGGATGATTTTTTATGCAATTTACCCATTTTGGCCGATCCCTGCTTTCTAAGCGTTATCCCTGATGAATTAGGCTAATTTCTATGGTTTTTATAGGGATATACTGACTGCGTTGTAGGAATGAATAATTTTTAGATTAATGGGAGACACGATGTCACAACACGATACATTGTTAGCTGCTTTTGAAGCATACAAAGCCGAAAACGAAAAATTTATTGAAAAAGGAATTAAGGCGTCTGCAGCGCGTGCTCGTAAAGCCTTGCAAGAAATTGCTGGCGCTTGTAAAGAGCGTCGCAAAGAAATCACTGCTACAAAAGAGGCAATGGAAGCTAAGAAGTAATTTTTGCCCTAAGCCAATAGAAAGCCTAGCCTTGAAACGCTAGGCTTCTTTTTTAGGCGAAGCTTCAATATTGATCCCAAAGAGGGTAAGTTGCATCGCTTTATTCCGTATAGCAACTAACTCTTGATATTCCGAACTATGCACCCATGCATGTGCATCTTCTGAGCTTGGAAAGTTCAGTTCAACGAAGGCGTTAAAGGGGGTACATTCAAGTTCATTCCAAAATAGTTCGGTGACAGCTCCCCGAGCTTGAATATTGCCCCGATAGCGCTCTACCGTTTGACCTACCTGATTACGGTATTGGCTAAATGCTTCTTGGTCTCTTAATTTCATTAAACCAATCACTTTGACTGACATAGGCCCTCACAAGAATATCTTAATGATGGGAGTGTATATCCGCGCTATAGTAAAGACATGACTCGCGAAGAATTTATCCACATATTGAGGCAGGAAGGCTATCCTGAGCCTGAAGAGGTCCAACGAGAGCCAAACGGATACTTGGGCAATCATACGCATCCATTTGAAGTTAAGGCGCTAATTTTAAATGGCAGTATTGATCTGATGTTTGACCATCAACTAAAAACCTATGGCCCTGGCGATATTTTTCATTTGGAATTTGAACAGGTGCATGCAGAAACTTATGGACCGCAAGGCGTACATTACTTAGCCGCCAGAAAACAATCAACTTTTTAATTAGGATCAATATGAAAATCGGATTTATTGGTTTAGGGAATATGGGTTTACCAATGGCGCTCAATTTATTAAAAGCAGGTCATGAAGTTATTGGATTTGATTTAGTAAAGAGCCAGTTAGATACATTTGCTGCAGCTGGTGGTGCAGTAGCGCCCAATGCAAATGACACAGCCAAAGGTGCTGAGATTGTATTCACGATGCTGCCAGCCTCCAAGCACGTGGAGGGTTTATATCTTGGAGAGCATGGCTTATTGGCCAATGCTAATCTTGCAACGTTACTAGTTGATTGCTCTACGATTTCGCCGAAGGTTGCTCAAGCTGTGGATACT
>Ga0194047_10001906_pt1 | contig 12304 bp, 5 predicted proteins | sample JunL225m_MetaG_2_FD_160070 | JGI IMG/M metagenome (GOLD analysis project Ga0194047, IMG submission 160070) | Anoxic zone freshwater microbial communities from boreal shield lake in IISD Experimental Lakes Area, Ontario, Canada - Jun2016-L221-5m | ecosystem: Environmental > Aquatic > Freshwater >...
ATCCAAACTGCTCGTTACGTGGAGGAGGCCACCCTCACCGAAGGGTTGCAAAAGCTGGGCAGTTTAGTGGCAACCGATGGGCAGGGACGGTATTACCTCTATCACCAAAAGTTAGCTGAATTTTTGCACTCTCCAGAGACCGCCTCCCCGGAAGAAGAGCAAAGGGCTATTTTTACACGGGAAGAAGAGAAAAACTATCACCTACGTTTGGCAAAGTGGTGCGAAGAGGGCAAAGGTGGTATTGCCGCCATCTGGCAGGAGGAACGGCGCGGCGGTTTGGAGCAGGTTTGGCAAACTTATGCCCGACGGCATTATGTGACCCACCTCTACCACGCCCAAGCCTACGACAAGCTTTTTGCCGTACTGGATGAGGGTAGCTACGGTCAGAGTAAGTTGCGCCACAACGTAACGAGCAGTTTGAGTACCTGCACCTACGCCCTCGATCTGGAATTAGGGCGCAAAGCGGCCAGCCGAATTGGAACCACCGAGGGGATTGGACTGCTACCTAATTTGTGGCGCTATAGCCTCTTGCGCTGTAGTCTCAATAGTCAGGCCGATAATTATCCCGATGCCTGGTTTGAGGTGATGGTCTTGGTAGGTCGTCAGCAGGAAGCGTTGGGCCTAGCCGAGTTACTAACCAAACCGAAAAAGAAGGCGGAGGTGCTACGCCGGATAGCTCTAGCAGGTCAGTTCGATGTAACGAACAGTGTAACGAACAGTTTGCTAGGGGCAGAGGCCGAGCATCAAAAGCATAGGCTGACGGTGCTGTTGCAGCGTATGGGCGAACTGACCCCACAAATTTCGGCTGGCCGTGAGGTGCGGGAAGAACGCGCCCAAGACCTTGTGGAAGCAGTTCAAGCTCTGCTCAAGACCGCACAATATACCCAAGCCCTAGAGATAGCCGCCCAGATTGGGGAGCGGCCTCTAAAAGTAAAAATCTTAGTAGAGATAGCCCAAGCTTTGCTGAAGGCCGCGCAATATACCCAAGCCTTAGAGATAGCCACCCAAATTGAGGACTACGCTTGGCAAGTGCAGGTAAGGGTCGAAATAGCACTGGCTATGGTCGAGGCCGGGGTAGAAGATCCCACTTACGTTAATGCTCTCCAACTCTTAGCCGAGGGCACTGCCGTCACCTTTCCGGTGGAGTCTAACTGGGAACAGGCGCGAGTATTGTCGTCACTGGCTCAAACATTAGTAGGGGCAGGCGAATATGCTCAAGCCCAAAAAGTCGCCAGCCAAATTAAGGATAAATATTGGAGAGCCAAAATTCTGGTAGAGATCGCCGAGGTACTGGTGGCAGCCGAAGAAAAAAAACGAGCCGAGGTCATCAAAGCCACCACCATCCAAACCAACTTTATGGTGTGGGCCGCCTTTCCCTCCAGCCAAGAATTTGCCCAACTAGAACACGCCCCCATTAAACAAAGCCTCTTTGCGGAGGCCCAAATCGTCGCTAGGCAAATTGAGGATAGTTGGGAAAAGGCCCACGTCTTTGGCGAATTAGCTCAAGTCTTGGTCAGTGCCGGAGAACGGAAGAAAGCACTGGTGGTCTTGACCGAAGCCCAAGCGGTAGCGCATCAGGTGGAGGATCGGTCTAAAAAGGCGTGGGTCTTGGTAGAGGTGGCTAAAGCGTGGCTCGCCGCCGAAGAAAAGTTGGATGGCTTTGCCCTACTAGAGGAGACCCAAGTGCTGGCAAGCCAGATTGACGATAGCCTCGAAAGAGCCAAAATTTTGGTGGAAGCAGCCCGAACGCTGGTAAGTGCGAGGGAGAAGGCCAAAGCCCGAAAGCTCTGGACTGAGGTACAAAGGGTCGCCAGCCAAATCGGAGCCGCCTCTTTGCGAGCGCAAGTCTTGGTGGAGGTCGCCAAGATTATGATAGGTAACCGTTCCGCCGAACAGGAACAGAGCCGGGTGGAGGCCTTAAGCCTCTTAGCCGAAGCGCAAGCGGTTGCCAGCCAAATTGAGGCTAGTTCTTTGCGAGCTAGGATTTTGGGTGAAGTCGGTCAAGCTCTCGTAATGGCAGGCGAATATACCCGCGCCCAAGACCTAGCCCGGCAAATTGAAGCAAGTTGGGCAAGGGCGGGTCTCTTGGTAGAATTAGCCCGCGCCTTTGTCTCTATCGGCGAATACAATCAAGCCCAAGAGATAGCCAGGCAAATCGAGGATGACTCCGAACGGGCGTGGGTGCTGGTAGATTTGGCTCAAGCCCTAATAAGTGCCGGAGAGAAGAGTGCCGCCGCCGTAGTACTGGACGAGGCCAAAGCGGTAGCCGAAGAGATTGAGGATGACTCCGAACGGGCAGGGGTGCTGGTAGAGGTAGCCCGCGCCCTCTTAGGTCTAGGTCAAGCCCCGGAAGAGGAAATGTTGGCCGCCCTAACCTTATTGGCAGAAGTTCAAACCCTCGCCCAGCAAATCGAGGATAGCTCCCTAAAGGCAAGGGTACTCGTAGACTTAGCCAAAGCAATGGTTGAGGCCAAAACCATTAGTGGCTCTATCTCCCAAGCTCTCGAAATAGTTCACCTAATCTCGGCCAGCCGAGAAGATAATTCTTTGCGAACCATTGCCCTAAATGAAGTAGTTAAGGCACTCACCAAAGCCGGAGAAAACGAGCAGGCTTTGCGGGTGGTACAACAGGAGTGGCAACAAGCCGCTACCCGTGAGGAGGCTACCCAGCTTCTAGCACTGGCTTACCCTCTCATCCCCCTCCAACCTGAAATAGGCGTAGCCTTTGCCGAAGCGTTCGATTGGGTTGACCGCCTCGTAACGAGCAGTTTGACCACCAGTGGCAACCAGTTGACCCGGCCAGCCGAAATGGGCTTAGTTGACAAGGTTTCCCGCTTCTTATAGTATATTGAACTTGAGGCCAGCCTCCGGCCAGCCTCGTAAGATATTTTTCTAAAAATCGGAGATGTTTCCATTTGAACTTAGATGAAAGTGATGGATGAATTGGCGCAGAGAATTGAATCGGATGAGCGGCTGGCAATTACCTACCGCCTCACCATTTCCGATGGGCGTAGCCCCGAAGACCATGCTAGGGATCTCGCGGTTGAACAATCCGTAGAAATTCCTTTCGAGTGCATCCCCGATGAGATCACTGACCGAGGTATTGTAGGTCGGGTCGAATCTATTGCTCCCGTTCCTAATCAAGAGAAGGTCTTTGAAGTAGTTATCAGCTATCGCAGCGACAATACCGCCTTCTCGGTGCCCCAATTTATCAATGTCATCTATGGCAATATCTCCATGAAGAGGGACATTACTGTTACCGGACTTGATCTGCCACCACTCTTGCTAGAGGCTTTTGGTGGCCCAACCTTCGGCATTGAGGGGATACGTGCGATTACTGGAGTTTTCAAGCGGCCTCTGGCTTGCACCGCCCTTAAACCCATCGGCTTATCCCTTAAAAAACTGGCTAGTATGGCGGCGGACTATGCGCGAGGTGGTTTAGACCTCCTCAAAGAAGATCACGCCATGGCCGATTTGGCCTACCATCCCTTTGCCGAGCGGATCGCCCGTTGTCAAGAGGCCATTATGCGAGAAAACGCTAGTAGCGGCCATAATATGCTCTACTTCCCCATGATCTCTGGCGGATTTGATGAGATTGAAAAGCAGGCTGAAATTGTCAAGAGTAACGGATGCAAGGGTGTATTGATTGCGCCTTTCCTGATTGGAGCCGATTTGATTCGGGTACTTTCCCGCCGTCACAACCTTATCGTAATGACCCACCCCGCTATGACGGGTGCTTACTACTGTGATCCTTCCCATGGCATCACCATGGAAGTTTTAATGGGGACAATCTTCCGAGTCATCGGCGCAGATATTTCGATCTTTCCCAATGCGGGGGGTCGCTTCTCCTATACCGCGCAAGAGTGCCGAAATGTGGGCGAGGCTTTGCGCCGCCCACTCGGTAAGCTCAAGCCCGCCTTCCCCTGTCCCGCTGGAGGCATGACCCTTGACCGAATGGCGGCGATGGCCGAAAATTTCGGTTCAGAGACGGTACTGCTAATCGGCGGTGGACTAATGCAGCAATCGAGCGATTTGGCGAAGAGTGCCGCCACTTTCATGGAGGCGATAGAGCAACATTTTGAGAACTAGTGGCAAAATCGGTGTACGGCAACCAACCTAGGTTACAGCCAAGTTACGCCGCCGCCTACCGTCCCTCCACCAACTTGATCTCTTCTGCGGTTAGATTCGTTCTCTCAAGAGTGATAATGGGGAAAAATTGGAAGCTGTAGGAGGGCGACCATCTGAATTTCTAATCCCGATTTTCAGGATTGGAAAGTCGGCTGGCCGCCCTCCTACAATCGGGATTAGTCTTTGGTGTTGGGTAGAACGGCTTTGGTAATGCGGGTCTGTAAAGCTTCTAGGCGAGCGTTTATTTCGGCGATGGTGGTTTCACTGGTCTGGCGATATTGATTTACTAGATCGGTGCTACTTTTGAGGTTGCCTTGAACGACACTCTGCAAAAGTTGTTGGGCCTGTTGCACCTGCTTGGCATAATCCTCGACGATGACTTTGCCTTCATTCTGGAAAGTTTCGGCCTGACCTATTAGGAATTTGCTCAATTCCATGGCCCGTTCTTGGCCGGAGGCCAAACTCTTGACATAGGTGCGGTAAACTTCGTTAGCTAACTCTAGCCATTGGGCACCCGCGTTAGCAATACTCTTATTCTCTTCGTGTGACATAGAAAATCCTCCCTGTTCTCTCTAATATCTACTTTAAAACCCATACTGCCTTGATGTTAAACCCGAATAGCTAAGTTATTGTATCACAGTTAACGGAATTGCAAAAAGCAAATGGGCTTAATTAGGTGTATTAGCTTCGCGGCCAGCCGAGTAGAGTAGTCTTAGGTTGAATATTGTGAGATTGAATATTGTGAGATTGAATATTCTTGGAGTAACCCTGACAAAAGTGTCAGGGTTGATCGGCTGGCCGGTCGGCTGGCCGGTCGGTCGGCTGGCCGCTAGTTCTATTCAAAGTTGGGCTTGCGTTTTTCCATAAAGGCACTAATGCCTTCGTAGTAATGTTTGCCCTGATAGACTTTGCGGCGGAGTTCTTGGATATATTCCCACGTTTCGGGGTTGATCGGGAACGAATCACCAATAATCCGGGCTTGCTCTTTCATTACGGCAATACTTTCGGAGGAGTGGTTGCCAATATGACGAGCCAAGTCGTAAGTAAATTTCTCCAATTCGGCTTCCGGCACAAGGTGGTTGACAATACCGACCCGCTCGGCTCGTTCGGCTTCAATCGGTAGGGCGGTAAAGAACATCTCTTTGGCGATATTGAGTGGTACGCGACTCAAGAAGTGCATAATACCGCTGGGGTTGTAGGGTACACCCAATTTGGCCGGAGTGATCGCAAAGGTGCAGGTGGGATCACCGATAATCAGGTCACAATTGATCGCTATATCACAGGCTCCCCCCCAAACCGTCCCATGAATCATGGCGATGACTGGGGCCGGATATTTGCGAATGGCGCGGATACCCAACTCTAGCGGATCGCTATAGCGGAGGGGATCAACGTTGGTGGTGGGCAGTTCGGCCACGTCATGCCCGGCTGACCAACACTTGACACGGCTAGAGGCTCGCAAAATAACTACCCGTACTTTGTTGCGTTCCATAAATTCGAGGGAATTGATTAGATCATAAATTAAAGCCCCGCTAAGCGCGTTGCGTTTGTCCTCGCGATTGAGGGTGATAACCCCAAAGTTATCTATAATTTCGGTAAGCGTGTAAGCCATTTGACCTCCGTTTTTTCTTTTTTCCAGTCTTCTTCAAGACACAATTCTTCATTCTGTAAGCATTTGAGATTGCACATTTTCAAGAGCAGCGGATTGCGCCTTTTTGAGTACTTCTAAGCTCGTTGGTATCGCCAGCCGCTTTTGCTGTTCAATCATATCAGAGATGGTGATAAGCTGAACGCGAGGATAACTACACGCCATCAGACTGTGTTCGTAGACTCCAACGGTATTTGCCTCGTCCTTCATGCCCTGCGTAGGAGGTTGAAGCGTGAGAAATATTGCTAACTCTGCCTTTTCCCGCAGGCGGTCATTATTCAACTTAGCTATATCTCCTCGCCCGACATTACCTGACTTGACTTGAAATACAATTTTAGCATTATCACTTTTGCCAGTGAGGAAGTAGGCTGTGCCATCAATGCCTTTATCACCACCTTTTTTGTCGTTAATTATCGCCCGATTATTAGTATAAGTAAGAACCGCCCATTTTTCAAACTCTTTACGTAAGCGATCATCTTGCTTTAACGCGAGGGCACGGGCAGAAGCCATATCTTGCGGGATGCCATTGAGCGTAATATTGCTTAGAATTTCTTTGCCGTATTGCGCTTCCAATCGGCGAAGGATAAGCGAGATGCTTTGATAGGTAATATCAATACCAATCCATTGACGTTTCAATGATTCGGCAGAGACTATAGTGGTTCCGCATCCGCAGTAAGCATCTAAAACAACGTCGCCTTCGTTAGTAGAAGCACGGATAATCCGCTCTAGTAAGGCCGACGGCTTTTCGGTGGGGTAGAGTTGTTTAATTGGGGGGACACGACTAATATCCCAAACATCATCCATCGCAACACCTTCGGATTCACCTTCGGTCTGAGAGGGTTTGCGCTGACCTTTTTCATCAAAGCTAGAGACAATTTTTGCATTTCCAAAACGCTTTACCGTAGCAGGGGAGCGTTCCACGAACAGGGTATTGAAAGTTCGATTAGGGCTATCGGATTTACTATAGAAAAAGATAACATCGTGGTTTCGTACAAATTGACGCTGCCCAACCGACCACTTGAGGTAGTGCCAAATGATTTCGTTCCGAAATTCGCCACCGCTAGTGACAAATATCGTATCTAAAATAATTTTCAAATAGTGGCTTGCCGTAGGGTCACAATGTAGATAAAAGCTGCCTGTTGGCTTTAGGATACGATGTATTTCGGTCAAGCGGAGTGTCATGCTAACTAGGTATGCCAGTAGACTTCCCTGCTTCAGCACTGTTGCCAAACCTTTTATCAAATCAACTGCTGTGGTAGTAAAACGACCTATATCATTGGCAAGAATTTCCGAAAACCCTTCAGCAGCACGGGTATCCCAAACCCACGTGTCAATGAAGGCTTGGGCTTGGGCTCGGTCTTCGCCACCAATGTTGTTGTAAATTTGATTATAGTTACGCTTACTATTGAATGGTGGGTCTATATAACAAAGGTCTACGGTTTCATCCTTGATATATTTTCGCAACACCTCTAGGTTGTCACCGTAGTAAAGTAAATTCTTCATATTTTATATCACTTTTGCATCATCTAAAAATTATGGTAGGAATTTATTGTATAAACTCCTACCATCTGTATCATTTCAATAAGTAGGGGTTTATTGAGTAAACCCCTCCCACATTGGGCGTATACAATACACCCCTACCCCGAAAAATTGAAATGATACTAACTTTCAAGCCAAGACCAGTCTACATAGGTTTAGACGAAATTAGGCACTCGTTTTTGGAGGAAGGCTCGGACACCTTCGTTATACTGCTCTCCTTGATAGACTTTGCGGCGAAGTTCCTGAATATATTCCCACGTTTCAGGATTGATCGGGAACGAATCGGCAATAATGCGGGCTTGCTCTTTCATAACCGCGATGCTCTCGGAGGATTGTTGGCAGATGTGACGGGCCAAATTATAGGTATAGGCTTCCAGTTCGGCTTCCGGCACGATATGGTTGACAATACCGACGCTCTCGGCCCTCACGGCATCAATTGGTAGGGCGGTAAAGAACATCTCTTTGGCAATATTTAACGGTACGCGGTTCAAGAAGTGCAATATACCGCTGGGGTTATAGGGTACGCCTAGCTTGGCGGGAGTGATGGCGAAGGTGCAGGTGGGATCACCAATAATCATATCGCAGTTGACCGCCATATCACAGGCTCCCCCCCAAACGGTGCCATGGATCATGGCGATGACCGGGGCGGGATATTTGCGGATGGCCCGAATACCCAACTCTAGCGGGTCGCTATAGCGGAGTGGGTCGGCGGTGGAGTTGGTCGGTAATTCGGAGACATCATGCCCGGCGGACCAGCACTTGACACGGCTGGAGGCTCGCAGAATGACTACTCGTACTTTGTTGCGTTCCATGAAATCGAAGGATTCGATTAGGTCATGGATTAGGGCGGCGGATAAAGCGTTACGCTTGTCTTCGCGGTTAAAGGTGATGACCCCAAAATTATCAATAATCTCTGTCTGAGTGTAACTCATTTAAACTCCTCTTGGCTGAAGGCCAGCCTATGCCTCTTTCTGAGACAGGGTACGGTACTACAATAGAACTGCTCGTTACACAGTTGGCTGCTGGGAAGCAAACAAAGACCAGTCTACGCCCAGCCTACGCCCAGTCTACGACCAGCCTACGCCCAGCCTACGCGATATGCCTGTCAGGTTAATTATAGTCTTTGAATCCCCTTCAGTGGGGTGATGCAGATAAGTTATGGGTTACAACATTGTACCAAATGTGCTGTGCTTCTCTCTCGTTTTCAGTCTCCTTTCCACTGGTGGTTCCACTGGTGGTTCCACTGGTGGTTCGGCAGACCGTAAACAAGGCAACGCTGCTAAGGGGCGCACCACTTCACCGATGTGATTATAGCACGACCTTTGAGTCTTATCAATCACTTCAGAGCTAATTCAGCCTAAGTTAAATTTTGCACAATTGTTTGATGTATATATAAAACACACTTAGATGTTAAAATTACGAGGAGAACAAGGTCTCCTCGTAACGAGCAGTTCAAAGACCAGTCTACGACCAGTCTACAACCAGTCTACGACCAGTCTACGACCATTCTACAGTAAAAGACCAGTCTATAGTAAAGGCGTATACCATACGCCTTTACCACGAATTATTGAATTGATTCGGCTGACCGTGTTACCTTAAACCTTTGAAAAGTGAGGCATGGGGCGGGTGGGCTAGGTTAACGTAATGACCTCACTATAGGTAACTTGGCTCCGTCCGCCCTGACCATTGACCACGTAAATGCCTGGCTTGACGTTTTTGGTAACGAACTCTAGTGTGAGTTTGCCTTCAGCATCGGTTTTTTGAATACCAAGCAAAACGCTGTTGCCATTCTCGTCTGTATACCAGAACCTTACCAGTTCAAATGAGGCAAACGAATCTAGGTTTAGGGTCAAGGTTTCACCTGCTGCGATGCTGGTGTTATCTTGAGGTAGTCGCTGCACCTCCCCTTTGGTATCGTCCTTACTCTCCCGCTCGGTTAGTTTCAGACGTGCGACATTGCTGAGCGATTGATTCCCGGCGTGTAACTCATCATCCCAGCCTACGCTATAGCGTACTACGAAGGTCTCATCGGTTTTAGCATTTGCCGCCGGGTGGAAGACCAGCGTGGCACTAAAGACCTGATTATATTCCATCTTAGGTAGCTCAATCTTTAGGTAGGGTTGTGAACCATCTTTCACTATCTCGCTAATCCACATCCGACTATCGCTGAAGGTGGGGTATCCTAGCGTCAGGTGTGGGTCAAGTGGGAAGATTACCCGCACTGCGTCGGCTCGGCCATGATTGTAATTCATTACCGAAAGGGTGAAGATGACATTGGTAGTCGGGTCACTGGAGATCAAGCGATCCGGCGTAACTTTTAGTTGACCGCTCAGGTCGGCAGGAACTTTCTCCTTCTCCGTAGCAGTACAGATCAGGGTATAGCTCACCGTCGGCAGGTTTGGGTCGTTGGTGCTAAAAGTTAGGGTGGCGGTACGGGTTCCATTTGCGGCGGGAGTACATTGCAGCTTGATAGATTGTGAGGCACCTCCCTGCGCGATATTCAACGGGAAAGTCGGGCTAAGTATGGTGAAGTCGTTTGCATTTGCCCCGCTGATGACCGGATTGCTGATAATCAAGTTGATATTTGTTCCGATAACGGTTAGGAGAGCCGTAAGTGGTTGTTTCACTCTAGTTTGCCCAAAGTTAATCGTGCTACCGGGAATAGGGTTGGAGTTAAAACCACCTGTTGAAACAATGGTGATGGTGTAAGCTTGGCTGCCCACTCCGCCATTGCTATCGGTTGCCGTTATGGTAAAGTTGAAAGTACCCGCTACAGTGGGAGTACCAGAGATCGTACCATTGTTGAGGGTGAGACCTGTTGGAAGTGCGCCCGTAGCCACTGTATAGGTGTAGGGAGCGGTTCCACCAGTTGCAGTCACATTCTGGCTATAACCTTGATTGACGATACCGCCCGGTAAAGTTACTGGAGTGAGTGTAATCGTACCGTTAGTACCGGGTATTGCCATTACAATCAGGGTATAAACCTGCGTTCCGGTGGAGGCGTATAGATCAGTGGCAGTTACGGTAAAGGTGCTTATCCAAACGACCGTAGGTGTACCAGAGAGCGTTCCATCACTGGCTAGGTTTAGACCAACCGGAAGTGTACCTGTAGTTACCGTATAGGTGTAGGGAGCGGTTCCACCAAGTGCGGTCAAGGTTTGGCTGTAAGGCTGAGAGACCACCAACACAGGCAGGGTAGTCGGGCTAAGGGTGATGGTGGTGTTGACCACTGCTAGAGAGACCGCGAAGGTGGCACTAAAACCATTGGCATCCGTAACTGTCACATTAACCGTAGCTGGGCCAAGCAGAGTTGGTGTACCAGAAATGATACCACTACTGCTCAAGCTCAATCCTGTTGGTAAGGTGCTACCATTTGCTAGAGCAAAGGTGTATGGACCCACTCCTCCGCTACCCGCGAGGGCTTGGCTGTAGGGAGTGCCGATGGTTGCATTGGGTAAACCAGTGGGCAACAGCGTAAGCGTTGGTGACGCAAGCACCAGACTGTAGGCTTGTGCCCCGGTAAAGCCGTTGGCATCCGTTGCCGTTACCGTAAAGTTGAAAGTACCTGCGACGGTGGGATTGCCAGAGAGAGTACCGTTACTGGCTAGGGTTAGGCCCGTCGGTAAGGTTCCCAGCGTTATAGTATAGGTGTAAGGAGCGGTTCCACCTGTTGCCGTCAAATTCTGGCTGTAAGCAGTACCGGCTATGCCACCCGGTAAGGTGGTAGGTGTAAGGCTAATCAACGGAGCAATCATCAAAGTGTAGGCTTGCGCCCCGGTAAAGCCGTTGGCATCCGTTGCCGTTACTGTAAAGTTGAAAGTACCAAAGGCCGTCGGATTGCCAGAAAGAGTACCGTTACTGGCTAAGGTTAGGCCCGCAGGCAAGGTTCCCAGCGTTACAGTATAGGTGTAAGGAGCGGTTCCGCCCGTTGCTGTTACGTTCTGACTGTAGGCTGTGCCAACCTGACCATTTGGCACGGTGGTTGGGGTAAGGGTGATGGTTGGGGCCACTACCACCAGCGTAGAAGCTTGCGCCCCGGTGCTGCCAGTATAGTTAGCATCGCCCAAGTACTGAGCGTTAATGGTGTGATTACCCACTGTTAGGTTAGCAAGGGTTAGGGTAGCGATTCCACCTACTAAGGTGACGCTAGTGGCTTGAGGTGTACCATCAATTAAGAAAGTCACCTGTCCAGTAGCACCCGTTGTAACAGTAGCGGTAAAGGTTACGCTCTGTCCGTAGGTAGAGGTAGTAGTTGAACCCGTGACTGTAGTGGTAGAAATAGTACTGCCTATCGCTAGATTGCCTGCTACCGGGCTGAAGGTATAGTTGGCAGATAACCCGGTGATGCTACAGGTAATCGGGTAGTTGCCCGGTGCCGTAGTAGCGGTGACACCAGTAGCGACGCAGGTAATCGTAGCCCCCATGCTCGCGAGGGTATCGCCATTGACTAGACCCACCGTAGCATAAGTGAAGGCTGGATCAATTGCTCCATAAGCCCTAGTCTGGTTATTTGCGGTTACGGTAAAAGTGGCAGGATTTACGGTGAGGTTGGCGTTGCCACTGTTGCTACCAGCATAGTTGGCATCACCACCGTAAGTAGCACTAACGGTATGTGGACCAGCACCTAAGTTAATACTTATAGTAGCACTACCTCCATTGAGAGCAACCCCAGTGGCTTGCGCCACGCCGTCTACGGTAAAGGTAACAGTTCCGGTAGCACCCGTTGTAACAGTAGCGGTAAAGGTTACGCTCTGTCCGTAGGTAGAAGTAGCGGTTGAGCCTGTGACCGTAGTGGTAGAAATAGTACTGCTAATAACTAGATTGCCTGCTACCGGGCTGAAGGTATAGTTGGCAGATAACCCGGTGATGCTACAGGTAATCGGGTAGTTGCCCGGTGCCGTAGTAGCGGTGACACCAGTAGCGACACAAGTAATCGTAGCCCCCATGCCCGCGAGGGTATCACCATTGACTAGACCCACCGTAGCATAAGTG
>Ga0194047_10001907_pt1 | contig 12301 bp, 17 predicted proteins | sample JunL225m_MetaG_2_FD_160070 | JGI IMG/M metagenome (GOLD analysis project Ga0194047, IMG submission 160070) | Anoxic zone freshwater microbial communities from boreal shield lake in IISD Experimental Lakes Area, Ontario, Canada - Jun2016-L221-5m | ecosystem: Environmental > Aquatic > Freshwater...
TCCAAAAGTTCATTTTCATATTTAGCTTTATCAGCTGATGACTTAAATGTTCTTTGTACATTTTCAACTGCTTTTTCTACAGGATAAAAAACAGATCCCGGAGTTGCATCAGATGATGCAAACACAACACCAGTTGTTAGTGTAAATACACCAGCAGTAATTCCTAAAATAATTGCAGCTTTTTTACCTATCTTCATTTTTATTATATTTAATAAATTAGAACTATAGTAGTTACGTGATTTTTTTTCATTAGTTACATTTTCGTTAGAAAGTCTCTTGAAATATGACAAAGTAGAATTCTGCCATTCTGAAGATGGAGTAAATTTTTGTGATTTTAAAATTGTTTTTATTTTATTTTTTTTCATTTACTTCTACCTTTAATTTATTTAATGCTCTATGTACGGCCACCTTTGTTGCAACAATATTTTTTTTGATAATCTGCGCTATTTCTTCTATTTCCAATTCATCAACATATCTCAGTACTAACAGATCTCTTTCTTTTTGTTTAAGTCTTTCCATACTATTAATAACTTTTTTGTAATCATCACTAATTTCAATCTTTGATATGAATTCGTCACCTGCTATTAACGACTCATCCAATTCTATAGTCTGATATTTATTTTTTCTAAAATAATCAATCATCAAATTTCTAGCAATACGGAAGAGCCATGTTTTCAAAGAAGCTTTTTCACTATCATATTTATCTCTGTTATTCCAAGCTTTGATGAATGTTTCTTGAGTTATGTCTTCGGCAACTTCCTTGTGGAAACCGCATCTGACGTATATGTATCTATAAATAAGCACATTATATTCTGTAAATGCTTCTGTTATGTCGAATTTTGTATCTTTACTATCCATCTTAATTGATTACGTAATTAATGAAATAAAGTTACACTAATCATTTTTTTTAAAATATCTTTTGATTCTTCCAAAAAATTTGATGCTAAGTAGAAACTGTAATGAATAAATAGTATTTATGACAAGTGCTATGACCACACCCGCCACAACTAATAAACCAATGTTGGTTATAAAGTCGTTAAACGATCGTGCATAATACCAAATACAGCCCCATATTAAGAAAACTAATGATAAAGTTCCATATCTTGGAATCCAAAATTTCTTCCAATGAAGATCGTATTTTCTGGCAAATGGCGTCATGAGACAACTTGTATATGCAGTATACGTACCAATAATAGTTACGCTAATTGGGTATTTTTTATAATATTTCAAAATCTTTTCAGTTTTTGATTCTTCGGGAATTTTGTGAACAAACCATAGCCAGAATTTGTACATTTTGGTATATGCCACAATATCTGCAATAAAGCCAAAAATAATAAATGAAATAATTACAAGTGATAATTCCCACAACGATGATGAGAAGATACATGCTAGGGCAAATATAGGTAGCCTAACAGAAATCAATCCAATAATAGGTGTATTACGCAAGAAGGCAAAAGGCGGGATAACAAGCCATATAATTGGTAAGACAAAAGGCTTGATAGCATCAACTATCTGCAAAATATCTAGTCTAAAAAAGTTAAGGAAGTCCATAAGATTAAAATCAGGAAATATTATAGCAGGTCTATTATATTATGTACTTTTTTTATAAAAACAAGAAAAATGTGCTAGAATCGGCCATATTTATTCCATATTGGCATATTCTGAGTTTACAAGAGATTATTCTAGCGATAGAACGGGTTGTGTCTGGTACGAAGTCACAACTTTAGATTTTTCAAAATTGAAAGGAGTTTACGAGGAGGTTATAAATGTAACGAGAATTTTAACTGATCTTAACACTTTGAATGCAGCTCTTGCTGGTATTATTCAACTAGAAGATACTTATGCTAGCAATGGTAAATTAGACTTATCTTCTTTAAAAGATAACGAAATGGATCATTTGAAAAGCCATGAATATTCAATTTTGATATTACCATGGCTAACAAATTCTTTAGCAGAAAATTTACCTAGAACAATAAATAAAGTTAATAAAGTAGATGTACCTATTCATAAAAAAAGTTATTATTATTCATTTGTTCTAGATACCACAAAAAAGTTAATGTCAATGTGTAATCCTCCGACTGGTAAAAATCCAAATAATTTTTGGACTTTACGGCATATGGAAGAATTAACCAACAATTATAAAAATGCCGAATTAGGAACGAAAGACTTTAAAAATTTAACTAATGTAATAGGAAAAGCCTTTCCAGAATGTACTAAAGTATTGGCTCTTTCTGGTAGAAGTTTTTTTGCATCTTTAACGAAGCCAAAAATTACAGCTAACATAAGATATATAGATTAATATGATCAGATTTAATACAAAACATTTAAGCCATACGTCTGAATGCCTATGGCATACAGGACATACCGTGAATTTTACGACACTGAATGATAAATATTCAGAGATATTAGATACAAAAGATGGAATTAATTATAGAAAAGCCCCCAAAGATTACGAAGCATTATCAAGCGTTGTATCAGGCCTAATAGAATTAAAGCAGTTGTATAGCCCTCATTCTTATGCACTGAATTTAAGCACGATGCCTCTTAGAGAATTTAATAAATTTATTGTAGCACCAAATTCATTATTAGTTTTACCATGGCTGACAACAGAATTACAATCATCATTGAAAGATATATAATCAAGCAGAATATGATCTTTTAGTACGACACATGGCACGAGCCTTAGCAACTATGTGCTATCCATCTAAATTTTTTGGAAAAAGGTGGAGCTTATCCAGCATGAAATATTTATGCGATAAATACCCAAGTGCAAGAGTAGATTCAAAAAAGCTTGTATTGATGGTTCAAGAAATGCCAAAAGGATATGATACTGGCGTGAGATTTCTTGCTCTATCTACTTTCAGATTATTCAAAGGATTAGATAATTCAAAAAGAATAAATATAAAACAAAAAGATTAGATTCCCTTTATAGTTCTAAGTATTTCAACAATAGTCTGCACATCCTGTTCATTTGGAATTTGTGTAAAATCTACCGTTACTAATATTTTTTTCAAAACAGAACTAGGACCAGCAATAATTCCTACATATTCAGAATCACTCTCATTATATTGAGTTAATACATAATTGAATACTGCCTTGCCATCTAAGGTTCCTAATCTCAATATATTTTTTTTGCCATCTGCTGAATATGGATAATCCTTGATCTCACAACTAGCACAGCCTTTCTTGGGGAAATATGCACTAAACTTAATACTCGTTGTCATCTCCTGATTATTCAATATTATGTTATTGATTGAATATAAATTATCATCACATTTATTATTGTCCTTCAAATCATATTCCTTACATTTGATGTCAAGATTTTCTGATGAAGCCACCCAGGTGAGAGGAACATCTATTTTAATTCCAAAATCAGACAATAAATAAGTAGAGCTCGTAGAATTTGATGAAATTTTAATAGCTTTTTCCACAGGCAATTCCTGTTTCGTAATAACAACATTTGTCTGTGTAGTTCCAACCAATACGCCAGTAAAAAAGACCACTATTACAATTAATACAGCAACAATACTATAGTAAATATTTAATTTTCGGATTTTATCTATTATTTTCATTTTTTTTTACTTAATTTTCGATCTTGTTTTTCTATGTAAAACACAAAGCCTAGAGCTGAACAAGCTTGCTTAATATCTTCGATTGCATTCACAATATTATTATACTTTTGTATTATTTCGTCCACAAATCTCTTAGATCCAACAGAATAGCGAATAATCCACTCATCATGTATATTCTTACTCATTAGAGGCATATCCGGTCCTGTACCACCGCCATTTTCAGGATTCGACGAGAAATAATTTGGAGGTATTTGAGAAGATCCTCCTACTAGAGCCTTTTTATGTTTATTACTAATTTGAAAATCAATATCCCGATTTTACTACAAAAATTCATTTAAATGAATGTTTTGTCATACCGCTAAGCGTTATCTGGTATTACTGAACAGTATTTATGAATAGAAATATTTATGAAATCTGTTGTAGTATTGTATTATCAAAATCTCCAATATAATGAGATCTTATTATGTCTATATCCTTGCAAACAAAAAGAACGGAACACTTTATGTTGGTGTCACAAGTGATTTATTAAAAAGAATTTATCAACATAAGAATAAAATTATAAAAGGATTTACGTCTAAATATAATATAAATAAATTAGTATATTTTGAAACATATGATGATGTGAAACAAGCCATTTATCGCGAAAAGAAATTAAAAGAATGGAAGCGAGAATGGAAAATACGTTTAATAGAAGAAAAAAATAATGGATGGGTAGATTTATCACTAAAATATAGCAATACTGGATCCCTGCCTACGCAGGGATGACAACAGGTATGATAACAAGAATGACAGCAGGTAAAAAACTTTTAGTAAAAATCTAATATTTGACACCTCATCAAATGTACTCTAATCTTATTTATATTTAATTTTAATATTATGGCTCAGGAAAATATCGTCCCAGAAAAGACCGCCAAAGGATTGATTAAGTTTAACTTAATAATGGGCTTCATCCACCTAATCCAAGGTTTCCTCATGATACTTCTCAGCAATAATTTTTCTTTGCCAATTACGACAAATTTCTTGGGACCAGTAGCCAACGGTCATGGTGTAAATACTATTACAGAAACTTTGGTGAATATCAGAATAGGACCTTTCGTTGCAGCATTTTTATTTATTTCGGCATTTGCACATTTCACGATATCAGCACCAAAAGTGAAGAATTGGTATGTGAAAAATTTGGGAAAGGGTATCAACTACATCAGATGGTATGAATATGCATTCAGTTCGTCATTAATGATCGTAATAATTGCCATGTTATGCGGGATTTATGACTTCGGTGCATTACTTTTAATGTTTACATTAAACGGGATAATGAATTTATTCGGATTGATTATGGAAATTCATAATCAAACAACGAAGAAAACCGACTGGACATCTTTCATATACGGTTGCATAGCTGGAATAGTGCCATGGATAGTAATAACTATTTATTTCATAGGTGCCGCAGTAAATACAAGCGGTTCAATTCCTACATTCGTATACTTCATACTAGGCTCATTATTTTTATTCTTCAATATTTTCGCACTCAATATGTACTTACAGTACAAAAAAGTAGGGAAGTGGAAAGATTATTTATTTGGAGAAAAAATATATATAGTACTAAGCCTAGTAGCGAAATCTGCCCTCGCCTGGCAAGTATTATCTGGAACATTAAGAGGCTAAATTTAATCTATTTAATAATCCCGCTTGATGTGGCAATGACATATCTTTGATCTGCTTCATCGTTCAAAGCCTCATCAAGAACTTTGATAGCTTCAACTGAAGTTAATTCAGTTAATCGCTCCTGATCAGCGTATTTTAGCATGTATTTATTAGTAGTAAAGATTCGCTCTCGATAAACTACAGTCGCAGGGTGTATTAAAAAGCCGTAAAATTCTTCACATTTATATTTATAATTGATATAGAAGATAACTGCCTTCATAAGTAAAAAGCCATAGCCATAACCTCGTTTGCGTGGTTCGACCACTAAATTTTTGGTAAAGCCATTGGATAGAGATTGAACATAACCAGTATCATTACTCAAAGTAACTAGGTCATAATCATCACTTTCGCCAACTACAGTTTCAATATCATAATCATACACAACTCCATCATGATTAAATGAAAAAATAGAATTAGTGACTTTTTGAGTATTAGAAAATTGAGGCATGATAAAAAAAGATAATCATTATTATACATTAAAAAGATAGTGTTTGTCTTCAAATACATGCACTAAATTATTGAGATTAGGCTTACGATATACCCATCCTATTCTCCCTTTTATTAATTATTCACCCCTTTTAAAAGTGATAGCTCAAATTATTTAATAATATTTTTTATAACTATCTAATACGTAATTAGCCCTTCGACAGATGTCCGCCGTGACAGAGGGGTTATTGCTTTTTTCCCAATTCTCACCTTTTATAAAAGGGGAGATGTCCGTTAGGACAGAGGGGTTATATATTTATTTATTCCTTTTGGCATTCAAGTTTTCCTACAGTCGCCCTTCGACGAGCTCAGGGTGACAATTTTTAAAAATCCCCTCTGTGAAGAGGGGTGCCGAAGGCGGGGTGTGTTCATTATATTATTCTCCCCTTTTATAAAAGGGGAGATGTCCGTTAGGACAGAGAGGTTAGATTCCTGCTTCTTTTAGAAAGCACTTCAAACCGTCAAATACTCTCTCCAGTTCCTAATAAATTAGCATCCATGATATAATACTAATTATCTTTTTTTCTAATAATTAATGCCAAGAATTTACGCAGTAAAAGACCTGGAAAGAGGCCGTTATGAATGGGAATTAGGCTCGGATGCCGTGCCTATAGCAGATGTTCAAGACATTCCTGGAAAATATACAACTAATACATTGCCATCTGAAATTTTTCCACAATTATCAAATAAAGAATTTCATTTAGAGTTAATAAAAAATGGAAAAGGAAAAATAACAACAGCTATATTACATATAGCTGGAAGAGAAAAAGCATTACGTATAGACATAAGTCAAAAAGGTGTTAAAACAGGATTAGGCGATGCAATGTATGACGGCTTAACAAGAGTTTATTGCTATTTAAATAATCAACCAACTAAATAATTTCATTTTTTGTGATTTTATTAAATAAATTTCGCTATAGATTCATCGACAAAATATTCGTTTTTCAACTCTTTAATTAAATATACCATTTCATCTTGATCAACTCCACGCTTACGACATAACGCACGAGAACCATATAGCAAAGTACCAGTCTTAATTTTATCAATTCCAAGATATTCTAATATTACAAGTTGTGATGAAACTAAAAATTGTGCCAATCCATTTCTTTGAAATTTATCATCTACTTGCAAAGAATTTGACGAAGACCATTTTTTATCAGCTTACAACCCTATAATTTCCATTACCCAAAAACTTCAAGTATCCATAGTCTCTTAATGTTTGAAGTTGCTGTCTTATTTTATCTTTTATAAAATTATTATTAGGATGTAATAATTTCAAAGAATCTTCATAACCATAAATATCTTGTAGAGTAAAATCTTTTTTATTGATTAAATCTATACATTTCATAATATCCAAAAGCCATCCTTTCGCCTCAATTTCTTTCGTTTGATTTAAGAATTCAACACTCTTCCAATTATCTATAATTAAATTTTTTTCCTGAGCTTGTTTATTTTTTATGTAATATATTTTTCCACTAGCAGGTATTTCGCTAATGATAATATTACATCCTATCCATCCATGTCTTTTGGCTTCACTAGAGAGAGGTTTTCTTTCTTCAATAATTTTTGGTATGAAAAAATATTTTGGTATTACTAAGAAGTCTATAACTTCGTACTTTTTATCGTCATAGTTGAGTAGAAAGAAATTAGGATTATTATTACTACTTATTCTTTCTATCATAGTACTGTAAGCCCCATCATTTATTTTGGAACCTAAAGTGTTTTTCTTACTTTTCAATTCATAATCCTCTTTACAATCAGAACAGTAAAAATCTGCTACAGGACGATTATTACCATAATGATGGATATTAGCTCCACAATTAGGACAAAAGATCTCACAACCAACCCAAGATTCAGACATAACCCGAATTTTCTGAGAAGCACTTTTGTAATTATCCGATAAGTTATTTTGAAGAGATAGATTCATGAGAAATGTTTTTTTGAATATTAGCATATTTAAAAAATTTTTTAACAAATGCAAACCTACTACAGCACAATTTCTAAATATTATTTTATTTTCAGTGCAAACCCCTTCCGCACTCTTCCTTCGCTAAATTTATCCTAAGTAACTTAAGTGAAGTAGGCGTTTCGGCAGATATTTGGCATCCATCTATGTAAAAAAGAAATTACACACACTGCTTGAAAATAAAGTAAGACTTTAAGAAACTACTAAAAATAGTTTTTATTGATATAATAATATATATTTTCATATGCATGATTAAGAAATATAAGAAAGTTTTTATCACTATTCTTAGTATATTGTTCATATCAGTAATAACATATTTTGGATTATGTATTTATGCACTCAGCACCACACCGAAATCAGTTTTTGAAGTAGAGAAGAGTAAAAATGATGTTTTCACACTTCCGATTACCAGAGATTTCAGAAAAGACAAAGACGGTAATAACATTGAATTGATTTCATTACAAAACACACAAAGCCAAGATGTAATATTATATTTTGGAGGAACATCTGGACGTGCACCAAAAGATCTTGAGACAGCAAGCACTGTTGCCAATGTAGTATCACCAGCTCCACCTGGATATGCCCAATCTACTGGAACACCAACATCAAGCAACATTTATAATACAGTAGACGTAGGCATAGCCTTTCTTCACGAAAAAGGTTACACAGACGACAAAATAATAATAATGGGACACTCAATGGGAGGATCTCTTGCAGTTTACGGAGCATCGCACTACCCAGGTATAAAAAAAGTAATATTAGTAAATACATTTTATAGTATTCAAAAAATGTGTGAAAAAGACTTTTCTGTATTATGTATATTACTAAGAGATTTCATGAACACATCGAAACTAGCACCTGACGTAAAAGTGAAAGTAAGACAATTTTCAAATCCAAATGATGAAAAAATACCATACGAACAACAGAAACAATTATTTGAAAAAATTGGAAGCACAGATAAAAAATTTATTAACATAGAAGGAACCCACGGAACATTCGATGCTATAAAAGTGCTCAGTACGGATTAATCTGTTTTTATACCCAACAAAAATTTCATCTATAAAGAAAAGAGTACATGAACACACCCCGCCTGTTCCTACACAAAGCCCTTTCTCCCGCGCATCTGTCATGCCGCGAAGTGGCATCTCGCTCGTCCTTTATATGTCATCCCGAATGAAATGAGGGATCTCGTCGGATTAATTTGAACGCAAAGAAAAAAAATGAACACATACCGCCTTCGGCACCCCTAATATATGAGGAATTACATATATGACGGTCATCCTTCGACAGGCTCAGGTTGACAAAAAAAATTATATTGTATAAATGAAATTTATAATAATAAAGTTTTTACATAACAGATCTTTGTTTTACACCAAAAGCCCTTTTCATTTCTTCGGCTTTTTCAGCAGGTGCAAAAAAGATCATCAACCCCATCAAAGGAACACTAACTGTGTGAAAATTATATGTTCCATTTATATCTTCCAAAATTAAACTTTCAGCCATTAAACTATCTATAGTAGCAGGATATTCTCTTGACCTACTACTTGATTTAAATCTATATAGATATGTACCATATTTTTTAATCATTCGTTCAGGCATTTTCATATTTTCAACATTCTGCCATGCAATAGTTAATACACAATAACGATTAGATGGCTCTGTACTCATACTTATAGTATGTGCATTATTGCTGCTTTTTTCCCCAATATGATAACTAACTGAAGCTTCAGTTACTTTGTTATTAATAGCACAGCCATTAGAAAACTGGACATTAACAACATATGTTTCGAGTTCAGCGGCACGAGCGTTTTGATTATTAACATGAATTTGATCTGAAAACATATGAAAAAAAAGAATATTGAATAAAACTATATTGACTTTGATAATTACTCTCGAGTCATTTAATATCCTATATTATAGCATTTTAAGTTTTTTTTTAAAAGAAAGTGGGCTTTTACTGTTTTTTTTACATTGTTTGAACCTTCTTTGAAACCCTAAAGACAAAAATATTGAATATATGTCTTTCTTCCCATAATTACTAGTAGACCATGTTCATGTACTAGTATTGTCTCTAAAACATAATGATTATCTGGATCAACTCATATACCATGTTGATATTAAATCCCAATTCATCAAGCCTACAATACGTCCCATAGGGAGGAATTTTTTGATGACAAGTTTGGCTGACAATTTACGGTACATAATGAGAAAAACACAGAAACAAGCCACTTTTTTACTTGACTCTTACCGGACACCTGTAATACAATATGACATCACGATGAGTGGCTATACGAAAGGTTCCGTCCTTAGTTAATGCCACTTTTTTTATTTTCTAATTCTAGCTTTTTCTTCAAACCATTCATGAATACTAGGTTAGAGTTAAATTTTCTCAATAAAGATGAATATTTGCATTTATTTGGAATTATGACTTTTTCCAATTTATCAATATTCTTCAAATGCTCTATTAGACAATGAAAATCTCCATCCCCTGTAATAATTACAGCATTATCATAATTAGGTATTTCCAAGGTTGCATGTAAGACTAATTCAGCATCTACATTACCTTTTACCTTACCAGTTGGAAGCATCAAAGTAGGTTTAAATATCAAAATATAACCCCATTCTTGGAGATTTGTATACATTCTTTGTTGCTCTGGAATAAAACCTAAAAATAAAAAAGCTTTTTTTACCGAAAACTTATCTTCTAAATAAACCCTCAATCTTTGAAAATCCAAACTCCATCCCATATCCTTTACAGATAAATTTAAATTTTGACTATCTATGAAAGCATAATTCTTTAATTGTATTTTGTTTTTACCTTTCATATATTTTTATAATCAGATATGTTAAGTGTCATTTAATTTTGTATTACACCTGATATTTGCAGACATTTACCATTTGCGCAAGGCTCCAATAGATTTTATTTGCAAATTTTATATGGAAGCTTAAACATTGGTACTTACAGTACACTACTAAACTATAAGTATTAGATTGTGTTATACTATCGGATGAAAGAAATATCCCCCGAAACAAAACTTATATTACAGACAATTAACTCTTATGGACCTGTAAGGCCCACAGATTTAACAAAAGTATTGAATATTTCAAATACAACACTTCATAAACATTTATCCAAATTATTAGATGAACAGTTAGTAGTAAAATTGGGGAAATCGCCTCGGGTATATTACAGCATAAACTCCTCTCCCACAATAGAGATTTCCTCTGGAGACAAAGACGATAAGTCAATAGAAGAAAGCTATATTTACGTTTCACCAACTGGAGAAATCATACGAGGTCTAAATGGTTTCAAAATCTGGTCGGAAAGAAACGGCTATGATTTTTTAACTAAGAAAAAAAGTTACATTCAGAGGTTAAAAGAAATTAACAAATTAAAGAAATCTGGATATTTTTCTTCAAAAAAGACCATATTATCTGGAAGAAGAGAACTGTACTTAGATAATGTATTTTTTAGTGAATATTATAATTTTGATGATTTTGGCAAAACCAAATTGGGACAACTCGTCTATGTATCCAAGACATCTCAAAATAAAGATCTTATCAGAGAAATTGCAAGAAATATAAAACCAGACATTACGAAAATAATTAAAAAATTTAATATAAAAATCGTATGCTTCATACCTCCAACAATCGATAGAAAAATACAGTTTTTGGATGTACTAAAACAAGCACTAAATTTGGAACAAAAAGAAATCAAAATTTGCAAAATACCAAGTCCCACCAAAGTCGCACAAAAAACATTAAGAAAACTAGACGATAGAATAATAAACGCCCAAACTACCATCGCTGTTAACCCAGTTCAAATAATTAACAAAAATGTTTTAATTATTGATGATGCTACAGGCTCCGGAGCGACAATGAACGAAACAGCAAAAAAAATTAGAAAAATATCTAAAGATAATATTAAAATATACGGCTATTCGGTAGTAGGAAGTTACAAAGGCTACGACGTAATTAGCGAAGTATAACCACTTCTGGTAAAGGGTATTTTAAGATTTTCGCATATATAACCCCCATACTCAAGAACCTTTTTGTAGAACGAATTAAATAACATATTATATTTTTCACTGCGAAAACAATCAACAGGACTTCACCAACTTTTTCTTTCATAGAGCCGTTTTCCAGCTTAGCAGAAAATATTAGGATTGCTAATAGCAATATTAGAAAGAATAATATATTTTCACCATCGTAAGAGAATAGAGAAAGTTATAAGACTTAAAACCCGCTTAGCAGAGGGACTAATCTTATGCTAACGAATTTTTTTATAATCATTCCCAGTGGGAGGGAGGGGTTTGCGAAAGAAGAACTTGTCTTCTAAAAATCCCTCCTCGCGGGAGGGTTCCCACTCAGCGGGAGGAAGGGGTTTGTGTAGGAACAGGCAGGGCGTGTTCTGTATTAATTCCCTCCCTCGGGGAGGGTGGCACGAAGTGACGGGTGACCGATCCTGGATAAACTAAACCACTTCTAAAGTAAGAGGTATAATAGTTTAAATATAAAAAAAATAAAAATGTTAACAAAGAAATACACACCAAAGTTAAAATTTGAAGTTGTAATC
>Ga0194047_10001908_pt1 | contig 12301 bp, 8 predicted proteins | sample JunL225m_MetaG_2_FD_160070 | JGI IMG/M metagenome (GOLD analysis project Ga0194047, IMG submission 160070) | Anoxic zone freshwater microbial communities from boreal shield lake in IISD Experimental Lakes Area, Ontario, Canada - Jun2016-L221-5m | ecosystem: Environmental > Aquatic > Freshwater >...
GGGATCCACCCTGGCCTTTATTGAAAAAGAGGAAGGCGCCCGTAATAAAGCATATAGGGACTCCAAAGGGCTTTGGACCATTGGCGTTGGCCACCTCATTAAAGAATCTGAGCAACATCTGATTAACACAACGTTAACAGACGAACAGGTAAAAGAGCTCTTGAGAAGCGATTTAAGGTGGTGTAGCGAGGCCGTTGAGAGCTCGGTAAGGGTTAGCCTTACCCAGAACCAATTTGACGCCCTGTACAGCCTCTGCTTTAACATTGGAGAGACTAACTTCCGTAAATCCACCGTGGTCAAGAAGATTAATGAGAATGATCTAAAAGGCGCCGCCGATGCCATCTTGATGTGGAATAAACCAGAGGTGCTAGTAAATCGTCGTAAACGCGAAAGAGCCCTGTTTTTATCTAGTATTTAGGGCGTAAAACCTTCATTTTTTGCATTAGTAGATATAGGATAAATAGGCCATTTATCCCTTTAACAATATAATAACCTCGAGGAAATACCATGGAAGGCTTTAAAACAATCCCTAAGATGCAGCACTTTAAAGAAGGCGGCACAGTAAAAGCATTTACTAAACGAGACCGTAAAGAAACAGACGCCGCGGATATTGCACAGGACAAAAAAATTGTTAAAAAAGCAATGGCTATCCATGATAAACAGGAACATTCTGGTGAGAAGACCGACCTATCTAAGTTACGTAAAGGTGGCCGCGCTAAGAAAGCTGTTGGTACTGTAAATAAGTACAAAGCTGGTGGTAACGTTACTAACGTTTACGAAGCTAAGAAAAAAGCTGGCGACCTTGATGCCATTGAAAAAGTAAAAGATATTAAAGCCGGCAAGGCAGACGCTTCCTCTAAAGCAGCTGTGATTTTAAAGAACACACCTGCTAAGTTTTGTGGTGGTAAGTCTGTAAAGAAGATGAAAGCCGGTAAGTTAACTGGTAAGTTAACAATGAAAGAATTAGAAGAGCAACGCGCAATTGAAAAAATGGCACGTGCTCAAAAATATCTAGGTAAAGGGCAACAAGGCGAATTAATTAGTCAAAGCCCAGCTGCTGCCGGCTTAACACCCCCAGCAGCTGCTCCAGCAGCCCCTGTTGCGGCGCCATCTGGTGCAGTTCCCGCCCCTATGCCAAACCCAGGTATTAACGCAGGTGCAGGTGCACCAGCGGCAGGAGCACAAAACCCTCCAGTACCCGGTGGTATGAAAAAGGGCGGTAAAGCTAAAGGGAAGTGCTAACATGCCGATTAAGTCAAAAGCGCAACTAGGCGCTATGTACGCCGCAGCCGAGGGTAAATCAACCCTTGGCATTCCTAAAAAGGTTGGCAAAGAGTTTGTCAAGGCTGGCAAAGCAAAACCAAACCTTCCACAAAAAGTAACTAAGCGAGCCGCTGGCCGAGGTCGATAATATGGCCTACTCTGGTACCACCAACCAAACTAAGATCAATGTAGATCAAATGATTTCCTATGCGTACCGTGACGCAGGGAAAACAGCGGAAGAAATTACACCAGAATATATTGAAGCGGCTAAACAAGCGCTTTTTTATATTCTGATGAACATGTCAAACCGTGGTGTAAACTTATGGTTACTTGAAAACTTTGTCATGGGTGCACAGACTAATCAGCAATCCATTACACTGCCACCTGGCACCATTGACGTACGCGAGGCAAACTGGGTATACATTGTAAACCCACAAATTACCGCCGCATTACCAATGTCTAACGTAGCTGCATACACTTTGTTTGATCAAAGTACTAACGCAGATCTTAACCTACACGCCACATCCACACTATCTGAGAATTGGTTTGGGGCTGGATACAACCCACAAACACGTATTTTCTACGTAGGTTTTAATGCTTACTGCCCCAATACCTCCGGAGCTACGTATGACCTAGACTTTGAGGTTAGCAACGATGGCATTACCTGGGACGTATGGGAGTCATTCCCGTCTACTACATTAGTTGATCGTGAATGGGCATATTTTACTATCAATGCTACGCAACAGTTTAGTTTTTTCCGTATCAAGAATCGTGATACATTAAATACATTTTCATTACGCGCTATTCAGTTTGCACAAAGTCAGCAAGTAATTCCACTAGCACGTTTAAACCGCGATGACTATTGGAACCTCCCTAATAAACAGTTCCCTAGCGTACGTTCATTGCAATACTGGTATGACCGCACCATTGACCCTTCAATGTATATGTGGCCAGTACCAAACAATAACTATCAGGTGTTTCAGCTTGTACTTGAAAAAGAAATGCAAGACGTCGGTACATTGACTAACGAACTCTATTTGCCAAATCGCTGGGTTAGTGCTGTTCAAGCATTGTTATCACATAGATTATCCATGCAGTTAACAGATATTGACTTAGCGCGTATACAGTATTTGGAAGCTCAAGCTACTAAGCTTGAATACGATGCAGCTCAAGAAGAGCGCGACAAGTCACCAATTTACTTCCAACCTAACATAAGCTACTACACACGATGAGCGTAATAATGACTTATGACTCGCTGGTGCTTAACATCCAGCAATACATGGAGCGTAATGATCCAGACTTCATAGCGCAAATTCCTAACTTAATTGCGTTGGCTGAGTCATCCATTGCCGCAGAGTTAAAGACATACATGCAGTTGATTGTTGTAGAGACCAACTTAGCACAAAATCAAGAGGTGCTTAACAAACCCTCCCGCTGGCGTAAGACTGTCTCGATGAAAGTAAATGGTGCACCAATCTTGTTACGTAGTCAGGACTATGTGGCACAGTATCTGTCCGAGTCTAACCCGGGCATTCCAAAATATTACGCAGACTATGACTACAGCAACTGGAACTTTGCGCCACGTCCAGATCAAGACTACCCAGTAGAAATTATTTATTACGCCGAGATTCAGCCGTTAGATGCAGTAAATCAACAAAATTTGTGGACGGCCATTGCACCACAGGCCATGTTATACGGTGCGCTATTACAGGCACAGGGCTACCTAAAGGCCCTAGATAAGCTGCCGGTTTGGAAAAGCTATTACACAGACGCGATTACTGCGCTTAAAAAAGAAGATAACTCACGTCGTATTGACCGCAACGTTACGGTTCAGGAACCTTAAAACATGACAACCCCAGTTTATACCTCGCCGTTTACAGGCACCGTCGTAACACCAACCGACGTATCATACTACCCGCTAGCGTTTAGTTCAGACCAAGAACTTTTTTGGCCATCTACTGTTAATGGTTCACAGCCACCGGCTGCCCGTATTATTGACTGCGTAGCGTCCTCAACAGGTTTGGTTGTGATGTTACCAGCGGCCAATCAAGGCACCCTTGGCGCTGATATTCTTTTTAGAAACTTAGGCGCGTTTGAGTTCACCATTGTTGATAACACAAACTCAACATCGGTAACAATAGCTCCCGGTCTCTCTAAGTACTTTTACTTAATTGATAACACCACACAGGCAGGTATCTGGAACAACGTTACCTTTGGTGCTGGCACATCCTACGCTGATGCCTCAACGCTATACGGCAATGGCCTTGCTGCGCTAAATGGTAAGTTAGTAACAACACAAAATACTGTTAATATTACCTCAACACCGACCATTAACGACGGAAGCCGTGCCGCTACGTTCGTGTGGAACGCCGGTACAGGTAACTTAAACTTACCTGTATACTCAACCCTCACAACCGGTTGGTATATTGGATTTAGAAATAGTGGAACTGGTGCGTTAAACATCAACACAGTAACACCGTCATTAATTAACAATCAAATATCTATTACTGCAAACCCTGGCGACTCTGGTTTTGTGTTTTATGATGTTAGCACTCAAAACTTTTATACTGTAGGTTTAACCGCCGCAGCTAGCGCGAGCTTTACCGCTGCTACCTATGACGTTGATGCTATACCCGGAAGTACACTAAACCTAGCGTCTTATGCCCCAATTATTCAGACATATATTGCGCAATCTGGAACACGTACTACAACCCTGGCCGTAACATTACCGGCAATTACCCAGATCTACATCTTGGTTAATAATACTAATCAGTCTGGTTATAATATTACTTTCCAAAATGAGGGTAGCAGTCAGCCCCCATTAATTCTATCAACTGGTAACGTATTTACGGTTCTTAGTGATGGTGTAAACTTATACCCACTAACACAAAGCTCCACAGGTTTGTTCTACGCAGCCGACGGAACCGCTGGTGCGCCATCGTATTCGTTTAATAACGACGTCACAACTGGTCTGTACTTAGGCGGCCCCGGTATTTTGGGATTATCCGCAAACGGTACCCAGATGATTTATATTAATAACTCCGACACTTTAAACCCATTAACAACCATCACTGGGCGCGTATCAGCGGGGTTAATTAACGGCGGGACGTACTAATGGCTGCTGATAACCAGCGACAGGATACATCACAATACACACAAATTTATTCTCTGGCTATTCCGGCAGGAATAAAACGTGATGGCACCATCTTTCAAAACGACCAGTACACGGACGGTGTATGGTGTCGTTTTCAACGTGGCGATCCTAAGAAAATTGGTGGTTATCGCTCCATATTTAATAGTTTAACTGGTATCTACCGTGGGTTAATATCACAACCATACAATGGCGTTAACTATATTTTCGCGGGTAATTATGAAGAGCTAAACGTTTTTACTACTGGTATTACGTTTGCAACAGGTAGCGGCCCCTACGTAGCTAATACACTGCTTGGTACAACCTACGCCAATGTACTGTCATACACAACAACCTCATTTACCGTTGTTGGTGATGTAACGGGTGTGTTTCCACCAGCAACGCCGGTGCTATTTGCTCAATCAACCAGCCCAGCTATTTCCACGGTATCTACCGCAACTTTTGGTGGTACCAATACCGTGGTTGTGTTCTCCCCCGCCTATGCAAGCCCCATTACTAAGGCATGGGTGGCCAACCCCTGCTTTGTACCGGACCCGGAGGATGGCCCGTACCGTATCTGCTGGCAATTTGATGCTCAGTTTAGTCCGCAAGGTGGCGATTTATCATTGTTTGCACATCCTGGTTATAACTTAATTAATATTGATAATGGTGTACCTAGCCAGGTACTGGTTGGTCAAATCACCCCAGATTCTAACGACGCATGGAACTTTACCGGACTATCTGATAGTGAAGGTCAAAACCCAACATATAAACCAATCTCCGTAGATGGTGGCGTCTGTGTCCTGTACCCATTTATTTTTGTATATGGATCACACGGATTTTTAGCAAATAATAATGTAGATCTTACAAACTACTATAAGCAAAATTTTTATGATTGGAATGGTACATTTGCCAACCAAACAAACGTTGCAGCATCCAAAATTGTTAAGGGCATGCCAACCAGGGGCGGTACAAACGCACCATCTGGTTTATTCTGGGCAACGGACAGTTTAATTCGCGTATCGTTTAATTCACAGGCTACTCAAATTTATTGGTCCTATGATATTGTTACAAACCAAATCTCTATCATGTCGTCTAACTCCGTGGTGGAGATGGATGGCATATATTTCTGGATGGGAATTGATAGGTTCTATTTATACAACGGCGGTGTAAAAGTATTACCAAACGATAAAAACGTAAATTGGTTATTTAATAATCTTAATTACGAGCAACGCCAAAAAGTATGGGCCACTAAGGTTCCACGTTACAATGAGATTTGGTTCTTTTATCCCCGCGGTACAGCTACTGAGTGTACCGACGCAATCATTTACAACGTCAAGGATGACCTGTGGTACGACGCCGGTCAAGCCATTGGTGCGCAAAGATCTTGTGGCTACACCACAGAGATTTTCCCAACACCAATTTGGGCTGATTGGAACTATAATCCAATATTTAGTTTTCCGTACGTTATTATTACTAACCCAGCCAGTTTGCCGCCCGCAGGACCCAATCAATTTTATTTACCGGGCGATCTAACACCAACATTTAGCCCTGGTGATTATGTATCGTTTACCACTGTCAATAGTTTTAATAAGACCTATCTAATTACAACTAGCGAGCACATCTATAACACTACCATTGGTACACCGGGTGTTACGTTAGTTACCTGTAGTGAAGATTTTAATCCAGCTGTGTCTCCATCAGATTATGTTTATGTGGTTAACGGTGGTTATAATATTTGGCAACATGAGTTTGGCCTAAATCAAGCAGGATTAAATGGCGAACAGGCTGTTTATTCTAGTATTACCACTAGCGACATTAGCTGGCTAACCGGTAACCCAAGCCAAAACTCTCTTACAGGTATTAACCGCCGTATGCACCTTCGACGTGTTGAGCCAAACTTTGTTCAAAATGGTATTATGGCCATGACTATTTTGGGTCGTAAGTTTGCTGGTGGCCAACAAGAAGAAAACTCTGGGCCGTATTACTTTGACCAAAACACTGGTAAAATTGATCTTCGTGTTGAGCACCGTTTGATTCGTTTAAAGTTTGAGTCTAACATAATTAACGGCAACTACGAGATGGGCCGTAACCTAATAACGGCAGAGTACGGCGACGAAAGACCGTAATGTCTATCCAAAATTTCTTTCCATTTTCTCCTGCGTTTTCTGATTGGGAATCTTGGAATGGTAACTTAATCATGTACTATGGGGAGGAGCCGATTCCTTATAGTAATGAGCTAAATTGGAGAGATACAGCTTCTAATGTCATCCAGTTATCTACCTTTGCAACATACTCACTGCCGAATCCGGATAGATACGAAAACTGGCAAGAATGGGCCTCTGCCTTTACCCAACTAATTAACGGCCCAAGTCGATAAATAGGGCGGAAAACATCGCTTTTTTGCATTAGTATATGTAGAGAACAAACCTATGCCAGATAAAAAAATCCTTAAAAATGAGCACAAAAAGCGTCCCCATGAAAAGGAAATGACGCCGTATGAGATCGTCCAAAGGGGTTGCAAAATGATGGGCCATGGTATGGACCCGACTGAGTACTATTTTAGGTTGGTTGAAGCGTGTAAAAAACCGGAATGTCGAGTGCTGCGAGCTAATAATACGCTTCTTTTTATTGTTAATAACAAAGATGGCACCGCAGACGGCATGTTTTTTATGGGCGATTCGCTTCATAAATTAATAGACAGTTTTAAACAGTTTGAAAAAGCCATGAAAGTTGGTGGCTTTAAAAAAGTTAGATTTGGTGTAAATAGATTTGCCTTAATTAAACTAGCGGAAGAAGCCGGATTGAATTTAACATACAAACCAACAGGTGGCGGTAACTACGGTGTAGAGGTACATATTTAATGTGCAACGGCGGAGGTTTTGACCCATTCCAAGCGGCTGGCAATATGTTAGCCAGTGTTGATCCTGGCCCCGCTATTGGTAAAACGCTTGCATCTGTTGATCCGGGTCCTTCGTTAGGGCATGCGTTAGCATCTATTGATCCGGGTCCTGCAATTAGCAATGTAGCTCAATCCGTTGCAAAAAACCCAATCCCAATTATTGCTACTATTGCGCTAACAGTTGTAACCGCTGGTGCCGCCTCTTTTATAGCTGCTGCAGTTTTAGAATCAATGGCAACAGCAGAAGCTATTGCCGCAGCTGCAGCTGTTGGAGAAACAGCAAGCGCCGCAGCAATAGCTGGCGGGGCAAGTGCATCAGCTGCTGCGGCAGCAAGTACTGCAGCTTATACAGCCTCTTTAGCAACAGCTGTTGGTACAAGTGGTGCCGCAGTTGCAGCTGGCCTTGGGTCAGCAGCTCAGATGGCTATTGTTAGTTCAGCTGTTACAGCGCTTAATGGTGGCGATGTAAACCAAATTGCAAGAGCCGCGCTTATTGCTGGTGTTTCTGCTGGTGCTACATCTGGTATAACAACTGCCACAATGCCCTCCTTGACTAGCTCATTAGGTAGTGCGGCATTGGGTAAAATTGCAGCTAGTGCTTTGGGCGGTGCTGCTGGAGCTGCCGCTTATGCGGCAATTACGGGCACTTCTATTGGAGCTGCTGCAGCGTCTGGAGCAACAACTGCAGCGCTAACCGCGGGAACAATGCAGACTCTAGCTAACTTAAATCTGCCACAAGATACACTAACTAAAATAGCGTCTTCTGTTATTGGCGCTGGCGCTGGTTCAGCCATTCAAGCAGCAATAACTGGTAAAGATCCAAGAACAGCTTTTGTATTAGCATCGCTTAGAACTGGATTGACAACAGCTCTTAACAGCGTCGGAGACGCTCAAACGCTTCTGCAAAAAACGATTGACAATCAACCCGATTGGAAATCAATGCAAAATGATATTACTAGCAAACAAATAGATCAACAAACAGCGTATAACAATGCTCTTGATTATAAGCAACAGCTAGATACAGTATGGACTAAAATTCAACCAGTACAAGATTCATACATTTCCGCAAAATCTGCGGTAGATACAGCAAAATCGCAAATTGATTCTTTGACGTCTCAATATAACTCAATGAGTTTGGGAGCACAACAAGCAAGTGATGGTGTTGCGTTATTAAACAAAATTAATAGTTCAACATCAGATTACAATAATAATTTAGTTCCCAAATTACAAAGTGCAATTAATGTAGCTAGCCCATTGATAACTCAATATAATGATTTAGCAAAAACAACAGACGCAGCAATTACCAATGCAAATGCTTTAACTTCTACGTTAAATACATCTATTACAGACTACAATACAAAAATAAATAATTTTATTTCTATTGTAGATCCACAAGCTGCTGCAGTAAAAGCTGCTCAAGCAACATTAAATACAACAGATCAAGCTGCACAAGACAAATTAACTGCAATTAACCAAAATCCAGCTGCCGCAACTTCTTTTGAGGAAGATGCTGCAGCACAGAAGTTAAAAGCGGTAACAGAAGCACAAACAAAAATATCTGCATTAACCGGGGAAACTTCTTCAGGTCAAAGCGCAATTAAAAGTATTTACGGAAATCTTCCATCTAATGACGGCATTGTTGTTTCAAATGATGGAAAAACAATTATTACTGCGTTGACATCGGGAGCATTAGTTAGTACTGCTGCAACACCAAATAATAACAATGTTGCTGTTGGTGGTGTTTTACAATTTGGTACAAATTCAGACGGGTCCCTTAACACCGGGTCTTCTTCAGTTGCAGCTAAAGACATATCAGTATATGGAGTTGGTGCAGTAGCTGCTACTATGTCTTCATCACAAATGGTTACAGCAGCAGTAACTGATTTTGCTAAATTTATAGCAAGTGCTCCAGGAGCCGACGCAGTTAAAAGTGTTATGGCTGGCTTAAATAATCTTGGTTTGACTAGCGTAGTTGGTGGGGTTATTGCTTTGGGTTCTGAAGCATCGGGTTGGGCCACTAAATTTATTGCTGGTGATCCAAACGCACAAGCACAATTAGCTAATTGGGTTGGTCCAGATGATACCGCACTTGCTGCAAGCATTTTAAACCAAGCGCAAGTAACCGGTCAAATAAATATAAATGATCCCGCTAATTTGGTTTCTCAAGTTTCAAGAATTACAACCCCTGTAGCACCAATTAACGCCCCTGCTACAATGGACCTAATTAAGCAGGCGGAAACATCTGCCAATCCCCCAATGGATAAATTGGTTGAAGTTCAAAGCGGAACTCCGGGTGCTATTTATAACGAAACGACTAATAAATATTATTCGCCATCAATTGATACTGGAACAGCAGGTACTGTAGGAATTTTAAATTCGGTAACAGATACCGCAACAAAATCAGCTATTCTATCGAATATGATTTTTGGAACAAGTAATATATCGTCTGTTCAAGCTACGCAAGCAAATAATTCAACAGCAATTGCTACTGCACAAAGTCAAATTAACCAGTTGGCTTCTTCTTATCAAACTGCACAAACTGCTGTGAATAATCAGTATCAACAAAATCCTGGTTCGCAATTGCCTTTGCAGTCATTAGCTATTGCAGCAGCTACTGTTGCTAATTTGCAGTCTCAATTACAACAAGCGCAAAGTTCAAATGCGCCCACAACAACTATTGCTAATTTGCAGTCGCAACTTACTCAATCGCAATATATTCAGACTCAAAATCAGGCGCAAGTTCAGACCGTATCTAATCAGCAGTCTGCATTGCAGTCTCAGATTATTGCGATGGCCGCAGCTAATCCATCGGATCCTAGCCTTGCAGTATTGCAGTCTCAGTACGCAGGATTATATTCCCAGTTACAAACAGCCGGTATTCCACCAGCGTTAGATGCAACAGGTGTTTATAACAAAGGCGTAGTACAAAACTTAAACATACAGCAAGCTAATTTAGCTACAGATATTGCTACTAAATTAGCCAACAATCCGTTTGACCCAACAGTAGCAGCTCAACAGACTAAGCTATCTGATATTGCTACTCAATTGCAAGGGCTGGGAGTTAACGCCATAGCACCGACAACAAATCAATTGTTGGCACAAGGGTTAACAGCTAAACAGTCTTCAATTCAACAGCAATTGGCTGTTGCTGCCCCAGGTTCTGCTACAGCTACTTCTTTGCAAAGTCAATTAACTGCTGTAACAAGTCAATTACAAAACTTGCAAACATCAATGGCTATTACTTCAGCAGTACAGTCATTGGGCGGAGCAGTAAGCGGAACTAGCGCATCAGCTGATCAAGTTACTGCCCTACAAAATGCAGTTGCATCTGGCAACCAAGGAATTATTAGTGCTGTACAATCCGGCGATACTAATGTTATAAAAGCATTAAACACTGGCAACACTGCTTTGGCAAGCGCCATTGTTACAGGCAACTCCTCTATCGTAAACGCCGTGCAAAGTGGTAACCAAAGTGTTATTACTGCATTAAATCAAGGAAATACTACACTAGCACAAAGCATTGCAACTGGTTCAAGCCAAACACAAGCTTCTATTACTGCATTGCAAACCGCAATGGCTACTGGCGATCAAAGTATTGTAAGTGCAGTACAAAGCGGCAACCAAAGTGTTATTAGCGCACTTAATAGCGGCAATACTACGTTGGCACAGCAAATTGTTGCTTCCGGAACACAGACTCAATCAGCTATTTCTAATCAAACTCAAGCATTGCAAACAGCAATGGCCACTGGGAACCAAACCTTGATTGATGCTGTTAAAGGTGGTAACACTGGTGTTATTAATGCCATTAACTCTGGAAACACCACGTTAGCTACCGCAATTACAACAGGTAATCAAACCTTGATTAGCGCGGTTCAAAGTGGTAATACAAATGTAATTAATGCGTTTAATTCCGGTAATACATCCCTTGCAAATGCTATTGCAACTGGCAATCAGAGCATTGTCAACGCAGTACAAAACGGTGATTCTAACGTAGTTAATGCAGTTAATACCGGTAATACAACTTTAGCTGCTGCTATTAGTGGCGGAAATCAAAGTGTTGTTAGTGCGGTTCAAAACGGTAACAAAGACGTTATTACCGCTCTAAATACTGGTAACACAGCATTAGCTGCCGCATATGCTTCTGGTAATCAAACACTTATTTCTGCGGTTCAAGGTGGCAATAAAGATGTTATCACTGCATTAAACGCAAACAATACCACCTTAGCTTCCGCTATAACCACTGGCAACCAAACAATTATTGATGCTGTTTCTGGCGGTAACAAAGATGTAATTAACGCGCTTAATACCGGTAATACCACGCTAGCTCAGTCTATTGCTGCTGGAACTGCTGCGACTCAAGCTGTTGGTTCTCAAGTTGCTGCGAGCAGCGCTGCATTACAAGCTGCTATGGCTACGGGCAACCAGTCTTTAATTAGTGCAGTACAAAACGGTAACCAATCTGTTATCAGTGCACTTAATAGCGGTAACACCACATTAGCCTCACAAATTGCTGCTTCTACCACAGCCACACAAGCTGTTCAAAGTCAAGTTGCCGCAAGTAGTTCCGCACTACAAGCTGCTATGGCTACCGGTAATCAAACTCTTATTAGCGCTGTACAAAGTGGTAATAGTAGCGTTATTAGTGCTCTTAATTCGGGTAACACCGCACTCGCACAACAAATTGCGGCTTCTACAGCAGCAACTCAAGCAGTGGGCACTCAAGTTTCTGCTAGCAGCTCAGCATTACAAGCGGCAATGGCAACAGGTAACCAGGCCCTTATTGATGCAGTTAAGGGTGGTAACTCTGATGTTATTAATGCACTTAACAATGGTAACTCTACATTAGCCCAACAGTTAGCTAATAACACTGCAGCCACACAAGGTGTTGGAACACAGGTTGCCACAAGTAGCGCAGCGCTTCAGGCTGCTATGGCCACTGGTAATCAAGCTCTCATCGATGCGGTTAAAGGTGGTAACACCGATGTAATCTCTGCGATGAACTCCGG
>Ga0194047_10001909_pt1 | contig 12295 bp, 8 predicted proteins | sample JunL225m_MetaG_2_FD_160070 | JGI IMG/M metagenome (GOLD analysis project Ga0194047, IMG submission 160070) | Anoxic zone freshwater microbial communities from boreal shield lake in IISD Experimental Lakes Area, Ontario, Canada - Jun2016-L221-5m | ecosystem: Environmental > Aquatic > Freshwater >...
GATGTATACTCGTATGGTGCAGATTGAATAACATATTTTGATTTTGTATACGAACAATATTCGTCTTCGGTAATAGCTAAAAAGTTCTTTTTATGGTTGTAATATTTCATGATTTTGATTTTGAGCGTGCGAAGATAAGGAAAAGGTTGATTCGTTGATTTGTTGATGAGATAATAAGATGATTTGATAATGAGAAAACGAGATGGTGTTTGAGTGTTTAGGTGATGAAGTGGATAAGTGTGCTATGAGTTATATTTTCAATTCTCAACTTTCAATTTTCAATTCCTTTTTACTTTTTAATTACTTAATCAACAAGCTTCTTCTCCAACGCAAACATTTCATCTCGCAGGCGAGCTGCTTCTAAAAAAATCTAAATCCTTAGCAGCTTTGTTCATGCGTTTTTTGGTTTCGTCAATTGCTTTTTTAAGCTGTATGGCGTTCATGTAATTTAATATTGGGTCGGCAGCAATATTTATTTCTTCGGGCTCAACATAGTATTTTATTTCGCTACCACTTTTTGCATCAACCACAGATGTTTGTTGCATAATTTCATCGCGGCTTTTAGTAACAGTAATCGGTGTTATACCATGAAGTGCATTATATGCCAATTGTTTGGTGCGTTTGTGTTCGTTGTCGGCAATGGTTTTGCGCATGCTCTCGGTAATGCGGTCGGCATACATTATTACTTTACCACGCTCGTTACGTGCAGCACGACCAATGGTTTGAATAAGCGAACTTTCGCTTCTGAGAAAACCTTCTTTATCGGCATCCATAATTGCCACCAGTGAAACTTCGGGCAAATCCAATCCTTCGCGCAAAAGATTTACACCAATCAGCACATCTATTTTTCCTAAACGCAGGTCGCGTAAAATCTCAACACGGTCGAGTGTTTTTACTTCGCTGTGTATGTACGAACATTTGATATTAAGCTTTGCCATGTATTTGCTCAGCTCTTCGGCCATGCGTTTGGTGAGAGTAGTTACCAAAACTCGGTCGCCCATTTTGATACGCTCGTCAATTTCTTCAAGCAAATCGTCAACCTGATTAATAAGCGGACGAACTTCAATAATCGGATCGAGCAATCCTGTTGGTCTAATTATTTGTTCAACAATTACGCCTTCCGATTTTCGCACTTCGTACTCAGCCGGAGTGGCACTCACATAAATTGTTTGTCCAATCATCGATTCGAACTCGTTGAATTGTAAAGGACGATTATCTAATGCAGCTGGCAATCTAAAACCATACTCCACTAAATTTTCTTTACGCGAGCGGTCGCCACCAAACATGCCACGCACTTGAGGAATCGACACATGGCTTTCATCCACAATCAGCAAAAAATCTTTCGGAAAATAATCAAGCAAACAAAACGGGCGGTCACCCGGATTTCGCTGATCCATGTATCGACTGTAATTTTCAATACCGCTGCAATAGCCTAACTCACGCATCATTTCCATATCAAAATTAGTTCGCTCTTCAAGTCGCTTTGCTTCGAGGTGTTTGCCAATCGATTTAAAATATTCTACCTGCGAAACAAGGTCATCTTGTATCTCGCGAATGGCACGATGCAATTGTTCTTTGGGTGTGATATAAATATTGGCTGGAAAAATGGCAATGTTTTCCATGGCTTCAAAAGTGCGTCCTGATACAGGGTCAATTTGTTCTATCTGGTCAATCTCGTTTCCAAAAAATGAAACACGAAAAGCATAATCGGCATAGGCAGGATAAATATCTAGCACATCGCCTTTTACTCTAAAATTTCCTCGTTGAAAATCTGCTGTGGTTCGCGAGTAAAGCGAATCGACAAGATTATATAAAACGGTATTGCGTGGAATTTTTTGTCCTTTGTGCAAACGAATAATACTGCTCTCGTAATCTTTTGGATTTCCGGCACCGTAAATACAACTTACCGATGCCACTACAATCACATCTCTCCTCCCCGACAAAAGTGAAGAGGTAGTTTTGAGACGCATTTTTTCTATCTCTTCATTTATCTGCAGATCTTTTTCGATATAAGTATTGCTCGATGGAATAAAAGCTTCGGGTTGATAATAATCGTAATAGGAAACAAAATACTCGATGGCATTTTCGGGGAAAAATTGTTTGAACTCGCCATACAATTGTGCCACCAATGTTTTGTTGTGACTAAGCACCAGTGTTGGTCGATTTACTTTTTCGATAACGTTGGCAATGGTAAAAGTTTTTCCCGAACCGGTAACACCAAGCAGTACCTGCGATTCATCGCCACGCAATAATCCTTCGGTGAGCGACTGTATCGCATCGGGTTGATCGCCCGTTGGTTTATAAGTTGAGATGAGTTTAAAATTCACGCTTGAAATTTAGTGATATTTAGTGTGATAAAACAGCAATGAAAATAAAAATGCCGCTGAATTATTCTACTAATACAGCGGCACGATGTAATTCTTATACAATTATTCTTTCACAATTTTTTTATTCAATGAGGTTTGATTATCGAGCAATACATTCACAAAATATATTCCTTTATCTAGTGAAGTGATATCTAATTTATTATTTGAAACAGAATTATCTTCAATAACCAATTTGCCTGTTATATCAATAATCTTTACACTAACAATTTTAGCTTGATGATTGGCTAAATCAATATTTAAAAAATTGTTTGCAGGAATAGGATAAACACAAACTTCATCGGAAGAAATATTTTGTTCGTTGATACCAACACTTGGATTTGTTGCACCAACTCCGGTGTAACGATAAACTCTTCCGTATCCATCTGCTGTGTAAACCACTCCACTAAGTGTTGAATTATATGCACCGATTCCCATTGCCGGAGCACCAAGACCATCAGCAATACTTACCCAAGTTGTACCTCCATTTGCACTTCGTTCAATTACTGAAGGATTGCTTCCAAATAAATTTCCATTTGCATCAGGATACAAATCAGTATGTTTTTTCCCTGCAGTAGGAACGGTCCAAGTTGAACCACCATCAACTGATTTTGCAGTTATAACTGCATAACCATGAACATATAAATCACCATTGGGTGTGCTTGTTACTTTTTCATAATATCCATCAGTTGGCAAATTGGCTCCTGTAATTGCTGTCCAAGTTGTTCCACTGTTGGTTGATTTAAACAAACCATTTGTAGAATTGTAATTCAAAACAGCATAATAAGTAGTACCCGAAAGGGTAACATCAATAGCATATTTACTCGTTGTGGTATGATTGTTTAAAATAGCCCAATTTGCACCGTTATCTTTTGAGATGTAAGTATCGGCATACATAGAAGCAGGGCTGTATACAACGATTTCGCCATTCTTAAGTATTTTTACTTTACTTCCACTCACGCCTGTTATTTGTGTAAAGTTATCTCCATGATCGGTTGAACGATAGAACCCACCACCTACAGTAGCCAAACCATATATGATAAGCGCCCCAGAGTTTGCACAAAACAGTAAATTCTTTTGAGAAAATGCTGGTAAGCCTACAGGTGTAATTAGTGTCCAGTTTTTTCCGCCATCAGATGACCTACGAATGTTTGCTCCGGAGGTTGTTCCGAGATACAAATAAGTTGAGCTGGGATCAACTGCAAAAGTATTAAAATACTCAGCTCCCGAGTTAGGGAAAACATTTGTCCAGCTCTGTGCTTTAAGAGTTGAACAAAAAATAGATAGTGCAATTACGAAGTAAATTTTTCTCATCTTTAGTTTATATTAAATGTTCATGTATTTACAAATATGTGTTTCGGCATTTAGATAAATAATGACCTGAATCAATGTTTTATGTATACTGATGAATAGTAAAATTAGAAGAAGGAAAAGTAAACTGAAACGAAAAAATGATTTCTGAAGAAAGTAGACTATTGAAAACTGAAGCAAAAAAAAATCGCTCGAGTTGAAAAACTCGAGCGATTTACAATTGATATTTGAATCAATCTGTGATCCCGCTGGGATTCGAACCCAGGACCCCTACATTAAAAGTGTAATGCTCTACCAGCTGAGCTACGGAATCATTTTTTCTTCTGTTAATTAATCTTGTTATTAAGTTTGTACTAACAGAATCTTGATACAACTTTAATGTTTAATGGGCTGCAAAAATAGAGCGATATTTTAATTTGACAAACCCACACTGAAAATAATTTAAAATATTATGCACATAGCTTGTTACATAAGTATTTATAAAAATTATTTAGACTGCATTACAATGAAAGGTACTATCATTTCCTCTAATGAGATGCCTCCATGCTGAAATGAGTTATTATATAAATTAACGTGATAGTTAAAATTATTTGGGTACGCCATAAAGTGATCTTCGGTGGCAAACACAAACCTTGAACTTACATGTAATTTAGGCAAGTATGCTTCAGTTGGATCTTTTACTGTAAACAATTCGCTTTCGTTATAATTCAAGTTACGTCCTTGTTTGTAGCGCAGGTTTGTACTGGTGCTGCGATCTCCAACAATTTTAACAGGGTCGTGTACTCTAATTGAACCATGATCGGTTGTTAAAATGATGCGCGATTTTTTTTGTGCTATACGTTTAAGTGCATCAATTAACGGTGAGTGTTCGAACCACGATGCAGTAATTGAACGATAAGCAGCTTCGTTTTCAGCAAGCTCTTTCATCACATTCATTTCGGTGCGTACATGGCTAAGCATATCAACAAAATTGTATACAATAACATTCAACTTATTGTTAAACATATTCGGCACCTCATCAACCAATCGTTTGCCAGCATCTAAATTGGTGATTTTTGTATAGGAAAATTTTTCTTTGAAACCGTTTCGTAGTAATTGTGCCGAAAGCAACTCTTCTTCATGTTTATTTTTCCCTTCGTCTTCTTCTTCATCAACCCACAGGTCGGGATAAATTTTATTGATTTCTGAAGGCATCATTCCAGCAAAAAATGCATTTCGTGCATAATGTGTTGTGGTAGGCAAAATAGTTAAATAGGTATCATCGGTAACCAAATTAAACAACTCACTAATTAGCGGTTGTATCATTTTCCACTGGTCGTAACGGAAATTATCAAGCACCAACAAAAAAACTGTTTCATCAGTTTGCGTTTCGGGAAGCACTTTTTTCTTCATTGCCGTATGGCTCATCACGGGTGTTTTATCATCGGGCTTACGCAAATAGTTTATATAATTTTGCTTCACAAATTTTGTCCATGCACGATTGGCTTCACTTTTTTGCATCAACATAATTTCATCCATTCCTGTATCCTGACTCTTACTTAATTCAAGCTCCCAGTAAATTAGTTTTTTGTATAATGCAATCCATGCTTCGTAACTCAAATTATCATTAAGTTCCATTCCAATTTGCCTAAACTCTTGCTGATAACCTTGTGCAGTTTTTTCACTCACCAACCTTTTGTTATCGAGTTGCTTTTTGATGGATAATAAAATCTGATTAGGATTAACGGGTTTAATTAGATAATCGGCAATCTTACTTCCAATCGCTTCTTCCATTATTTGCTCCTCTTCACTTTTTGTAATCATGATAACCGGTACATCGGGTTTTAAATTTTTTATTTGAGCCAATGCTTCCAATCCCGATACTCCGGGCATATTCTCATCTAAAAAAATAATATCAAACTGCGTTGTCTTACAAGCTTCTACTGCATCCAATCCATTGGTAACTTGAGTAACTTCAAACCCTTTATTTTTCAGAAAAAGAATATGCGGTTTCAGCATGTCAATTTCATCATCTGCCCATAATATGTGTGTATTCTGCATAAAAATCTATTTTTGTTTTTTTATCGGTTACGAAATTAACGTATTAACATAGTTTTATTGTGCTACAACTTAATAACAAGAAAAAAATAATAAACGATCCGGTTTACGGCTTTGTCCGTGTTCCTTCTGATTTGATTTATGATTTAATAGAACATCCGTATTTTCAGAGATTACGCAGAATAAAACAACTAGGCTTATCGGGGCTAGTTTACCCAGGTGCCATTCACACTCGCTTTCAGCATGTTATTGGTGCAATGAGTTTAACTGTTCAGGCAATTGATATTTTACGAAGCAAAGGTGTTGATATTAATGATGAAGAGAAAGATGCAGTTTGTGCAGCAGTTTTATTGCATGATATGGGACATGGTCCGTTTTCTCATGCACTCGAACATGTTATTATTCAAGGTGTCGACCATGAAACCATTTCATTGGCTTTCATGCAATACATGAATACGCAAATGAATAACCGGCTCGAACTGTGTATAAAAATTTTTAAAAACGAATACAAAAAGAAATTTCTTCATCAGCTTGTATCGAGCCAACTTGATATGGACCGCATTGATTATTTACGAAGAGATAGTTTTTATACTGGTGTGCAGGAAGGTGTGATTGGTCACGACCGCATTATCAATATGCTCAATGTGCACAATGATGAGATGGTGATTGACGAAAAAGGTATTTACTCGATTGAGAAATTTTTGATTGCACGCAGACTCATGTATTGGCAAGTATATTTACATAAAACAGTTATCGCAGCCGAAACACTTTTGGTAAAAATATTACAGCGTGCTTCACATTTAGCTTCATCTGGAAAAGAACTGTTTGCAAGTCCTGCATTTCATTATTTTTTATACAACAAACCCGATAAAAATAATTTTTTTAACGAAAGCAAAGTATTGCAGCTATATAGTGAAATTGACGATTTCGATATCATGACTTCCATAAAAGTTTGGTGCAATCATGATGATGAAATATTGAGCAAACTTTGCCGAATGATGCGCGATAGAAAGTTACCTCAAATAGAAATTCAATCGTTACCATTTGATAAAGCTGTTATTGCAAAACATCAGGATGATTTTATGCAGATGCTCCCTGTTTCGAAAAATGATGTCGATTATTTCGTATTTACCGATTCGGTAAAAAATGAAGCATACAGCATTGAAGGTTTTAATATAAAAGTGCTGTATAAAAATGGCACCACTGCCGACATTGCTGATGCCTCTGATTTGTACAATATTTCAGCCCTTTCACACACTGTTACCAAGTACTTTTTATGTTATCCAAAAAAAGTATAAATTGCCATCTTAACTTGTTTAAAAAATCACAATGCAAATAACTGTAGCAGAGCTTGCAAAGCTTTTAAATGGAGAGTTGATTGGTAATCCGGATACGATAATTTCTAAGGTTGCAAAAATTGAAGAAGGCGATTTGCATGCTCTTTCTTTTTTGTCAAACCCCAAATATGAGCAATACATTTATACTACAAAATCATCTGCTGTTTTAGTCAATAAAAATTTTGTTCCCTCATCGCCTGTAAACACAGTATTGATAAAGGTTGACGATGCTTATGCAAGCTTTACTTTTTTGCTTGAGAAATTCGGAAACACCTCATCACAAAAAGTTGGAATTGATGTTCAGGCTATCGTTTCGAAAACAGCTAAAATTGGCAAAGACGTTTGGATTGGTGGATTATCTTATATAGAAAATGAAGTTTCTATAGGACAAAATACCAAAATATATCCACAGGTATATATTGGCGAAAACACTACTATTGGCGATAATTGCATCATTCTTCCCGGTGTTAAAATATACGACCATTGTGTGATTGGCAATAACTGTATCATTCATGCCGGAACAGTTGTGGGAAGCGATGGTTTCGGATTTGCTCCCCTGCCCGACCGCTCGTATAAAAAAATTCCTCAAACAGGAAATGTTATCATTGAAGATGATGTGGAGATTGGCTCGAACTGCTCGGTTGACAGAGCAACTATGGGCAGTACCATTATTCGAAAAGGCGTAAAACTCGATAACCTTGTGCAGATAGCACACAATGTTGAAATTGGCGAACATACTGTTATTGCATCTCAATCGGGAGTTGCCGGAAGTTCAAAGGTTGGAAAATATTGCATCATAGCTGGACAGGTTGGTATAGTTGGACATCTTACCGTTGCCGATGGTTCTATTATTGGTGGACAAAGCGGTGTAAACAGCAACATCAAACAAGCCAATCAAAAATGGTTTGGTTCTCCGGCATTTGAGTATGTTGACGCATTAAAATCTCATGTACATTTCAAACTTTTACCTTCGCTCGAAAAGCGTGTTCGTGAACTCGAACAACAATTGAAAAATATCAATCAGGATCAGACAAAAAACGAATTATAAAATTTACACAGCTTAAGAATTATTCATGAAGCAAACAACGATAAAAAAATCAGTATCATTAACAGGAGTTGGTTTACATACCGGACAAGATGTTACGATGACATTTAACCCGGCACCCGAAAATTTCGGAATCAAATTTCAACGAATAGATTTACCCGGCAAGCCTATTATTGAAGCCGATGTAGATAATGTAACAGATACGTCAAGAGGTACAACACTTGAAAAACATGGCGGAAGAGTTTCAACCGTTGAGCATGTGATGGCATCTCTTGCAGGACTAGAAATAGACAATTGTCTTATACATATTGATGCTGATGAAACACCAATAATGGATGGCAGTGCTCGCTATTTTATTAAAGTTTTAAAAGATACAGGTATCGAACAATTAGATGCCGACAGAGAATATTTTACCATTCCGCAAAATGTTTATTATCACGAAAACGACAGGCAAGTAGAAATGATTGCCATGCCGCTTGACGATTACAGATTAACTGTAATGGTTGATTATAACTCGGCAGTATTAGGCAGTCAGCATGCTTCAATTACAAGTCTTAAAGAATTTGAATCGGAAATTTCATCGTGCCGCACCTTTTGCTTTTTGCACGAACTCGAAATGTTATACAACAACAATTTAATTCGTGGTGGCGATTTAAATAATGCAATCGTAATTGTCGATAGAGTTATTCAGGATGACGAGCTTGATCATCTGGCAAAGATGTTTAACAAACCAAAAGTTGAAGTAAAAAAAGAAGGTATATTAAACAACGTAGACCTTCGTTTTCATAACGAACCTGCTCGCCATAAACTCCTCGACCTTATTGGCGACCTAGCTCTGATTGGCGTTCCAATCAAAGCACAAATTATGGCTGCTCGTCCGGGGCATGCTGCCAATGTAGCCTTCGGTAAAAAAATAAAAGCGCTTATTAAAAAAGCACGTAACACGGTTAATGTTCCTAAATACGATCCGAACAAAGAACCTGTTTACAGCTCTCTTCAAATACAAAAAATGTTGCCCCATAAATATCCATTTTTATTAATAGATAAAGTAATGGAATTAGGAAAGAGTCATGTTGTGGCTATTAAAAACGTTACCATGAACGAACATTTTTTTCAAGGACATTTTCCTGGAAATCCAGTTATGCCCGGAGTAATGATTATTGAAGCAATGGCTCAAGCCGGTGGAATGTTGGTACTTTCGCAAGTTGAAGACCCCGAAAATTACAATACCTATTTCATGAAAATTGATAACGCAAAATTCAAAGAAATGGTTGTGCCGGGCGATACACTTATTTTCCGTTTAGATTTAATTGCACCTGTTCGCAGAGGTGTTTGTATGATGAAAGGAGCCGGATTTGTTGGCGATAAATTAGTGTGCGAAGCAGAGCTAATGGCTCAAATTGCAAAAAAATAATTCTAACAGTTTATATTTATAATTAACTCATGATATCAAAACTTGCAGAAATTGACTCACGCGCAACCATCGGTTCAAACGTAGTTATAGAAGCATTTACCAAAATATACGATAATGTTGTAATTGGCGAAGGAACTTGGATTGGCTCAAACGTAACCATTTATCAGGGTGCACGTATTGGCAAAAATTGCAAGATTTTTCCTGGTGCCGTTATATCGGCTGTGCCTCAAGATTTGAAATTTGATGGCGAAGAAACAACAGCCGAAATTGGCGACAATACAACCATTCGTGAATGTGTAACCATCAATCGTGGTACCATTGATAAGCATAAAACCGTAATAGGCAAAAATTGTCTGCTTATGGCATATGTGCATTTAGCTCACGATGTAATTATTGGTAACAATGTAATTATTGCAAACGGAGTGCAGCTTGCAGGTCATGTTCTGATTGACGATAATGCTCGCATTGGCGGTTTATCAGCAGTACATCAGTTTGTAAAAATCGGACGACATGTAATGATTGAAGGCGGCTCGATGGTGAGTAAAGATATTCCTCCGTTTGTTAAAGTTGGACGCTACCCTATTTCTTATGAAGGAGTTAATTCAATTGGATTGAAACGAAATGGTTTCACAACTGAAAAAATTAACGAAATTCAGGATATTTACCGCATACTTTTTGTTCATAATAGCAATGTGAGCAAAGGGATAAAAATTGTTGAAGCCAACATGCACATTTCTTCTGAACGTGATGAGATACTTGGTTTTATTAAAGGTTCGGAGCGTGGTGTGATGAAAGGTTTTCAAAATCGTAAATAATAATTGCATTGAATATATCGCTCGAACAAGTTGGCAAAAAGTTCAACCGCCAATGGTTGTTTAAAAATATTACTTTCAACTTTGACGAGCATAAATCATACGCATTGGTTGGAAACAACGGAAGTGGAAAATCAACTTTACTGCAAATGATTTATGGATTTCAAACCATTTCATCCGGAAAAATTATTCATCATCATCAACAGCAAATAATAGAAACCGATCGCATTCACGAGTATTCTACATTCGTTTCACCTTATATCGAATTGCTCGAAGAATTTACAACCGAAGAGATGTTCGATTTTCATTTTAAGTTTAAAACTAAAATAGATAAGCTATCTTTAGATGACATGATGCATTTGTGCAAACTCGAAACAAGTGCCGATAAACAAATTCGTTTTTTTTCATCGGGTATGAAACAACGACTGAAACTTGCTCTCGCATTTTTTAGCAACTCACCACTTATCCTTTTAGACGAACCTTGCAGCAACCTTGATGCGCAAGGAATTTCGTGGTATCAAGAAATGATTAAGGAAATACTCGGCAAGCGAACCATCATCATCGCATCTAACCAAAACTTTGAATATGATTTTTGTGATGCAGTGCTGAATATTGCTGATTATAAATAATCCACTCCACTCATTTCTTCATCTTAAAATACATTTTATAAATTGAATACAACTGTTCAAATTGAAATTTGAACGTTTAATAATTATTAATGCATCATTTCTAAACTCAGAATTTTTTTTCTTTATATTCGAGTTAACCCATTAAGAAATTCTAAACCACAAAAACATGAATACAAAAATTACTTTAAGCCTACTTCTATTCTTATTCATTTACTCAAAAATTAGCACTGCTCAACCAACTACTTTTGATTCGGGCATATCTGAAAAAGAATACGTTTTACAAAAGAACGATGTACAACATCCCTGTATAACTTCTGAGCAATATTCAATTATTGAAAGCAGATGTAATGAGCATGCAAAGCAACTTTCTATTGATAATTTAAAAAAAGCAGCAGGAAAGACATCTGTTCTACTAAATTGGCCTCTCAAAGCCTCAGTAAAATTAACCGACTGCAGCTATTATTACATTAGTGCACATGTTGATCATGATAATGCAACAACAACCTATAAAGATTACAACTGTGGCAACATAACTTACGATGGTCATAAAGGAACCGACATTGCTATTGGACCATTTCCATTTACTAAAATGGATAGTAATTCGGTTGAAATAATTGCAGCTGCAGCAGGAACAATTATCGATAAACATGATGGCGAATTCGATAGAAATTGTGTGGGTACAGGAACAAATTTACCTGCCAATTATGTTATCATCCAACATTCGGATGGGTCGCGTGCATTATACTGGCACATGAAATCGGGTAAGGTTACCTCAAAAGCAATTGGTCAAGCAGTTATTGCTGGAGAAACAATTGGAATTGTTGGCAGTTCGGGAAGTTCATCGGGTGCTCATATGCATTTTGAAGTTTGGGCAGGAAGCACAGTAAGCACTTTGGTTGATCCCTTTTCGGGAACTTGTAATTTAATAAATGCTACAAGCTGGTGGAATTCTCAAAAACCCTATACCGAACCATCAATTGTAAAAGCATCAGTTCATATTACAGATATCGTAATCCCTCCTTGTCCAACAACAGAAACCACAAATGAAAGTACTACTTATGCTATACCTTTTCAAGGACCAGGATTAAGCCCAGGTTATGCAAAGTTTTATGTGTTTATGAGAAATACAACAAGTGCAACTACTGTTGATATGAGTATTCTCAATCCTGATATGACAGTGTTTAACAGTTGGTCGTACACTTTAGTGAATACCAATAATTTTAGTTACGCAGGATTCTCAAAAAAATTGCCAACCACTGCAGGCAAATATTATTTTAAAGGAACTTACAATGGGATAAGTTGTATGCAGGCTTTTGATGTTACCACAAGTTCAACAACTGCTATTAC
>Ga0194047_10001910_pt1 | contig 12294 bp, 10 predicted proteins | sample JunL225m_MetaG_2_FD_160070 | JGI IMG/M metagenome (GOLD analysis project Ga0194047, IMG submission 160070) | Anoxic zone freshwater microbial communities from boreal shield lake in IISD Experimental Lakes Area, Ontario, Canada - Jun2016-L221-5m | ecosystem: Environmental > Aquatic > Freshwater...
CCGTAATTATGGGCGGCAACTCTTCATCCAAAATCGTTTCCAATAACAAGTTATTGTCATCATTAAACTTTTTTCCTCGTTGTGCTGCATCAAGGTCAGCTCTTTGTACATCAGTCATTTTGTTTTTTGCGTCCTACATTTCTCAGACGACTGTATTAAATAATTAATTACTGTTTTTTATATATTTGTTAATTCACTTTTACTTTTCAAAAACCCATTTTTACTTTTTCAAAACTCACTTTTACTATTTTTCGACCCTTTTTTACTTTTCAAAACACCCTTTTTACTATTTCAAAACTCACTTTTACTATTTTTCGACCCCTTTTTACTTTTCAAAAACCCCTTTTTACTATTTCAAAACTCATTTTTACTTTTTTTGAAAGCCATTTTACTTTTCAAAAACCACTTTTTACTATTTCAAAACTCATTTTTACTTTTTTTGGAACCCTTTTTACTATTTCAAAACTCACTTTTACTTTTTTTGCAAGCCATTTTACTTTTCAAAAACCCCTTTTTTACTTTTTTTATCAAAATAGTAACCCTAAAAAACAAATAGTAACCCTCAACAGAGTATTAGTAAGTCAAAACAAACCAATAGTAACCCTAAACAGAGTAAGAGTAAGTCAAAACAAACCAATAGTAACCCTAAACAGAGTAATAGTAAGTCAAAACAAACCAATAGTAACCCTAAACAGAGTAATAGTAAGTCAAAACAAACCAATAGTAACCCTAAACAGAGTAAGAGTAAGTCAAAACACTCAAAAAGTAAAATTTCAAGTCAAAAAAGTAATATCAAAGAACAAAACCATAAAAACCCTAATGACCTTAATCACCCCAATCACCTTAATCCCTTCCCAACTTCCCAATATTAACTTTCCCAACATTTAACTTTAAAATTACATATACATCATGCCATTTTTCACGTTCATAGTTGAATTTAATCATCCTTCACCCTGTCAAAAAACTCACCATTCGACCTGCATCCTAACAATAACAAGCCTTCCAATCCATTTCACCATCATTTCAAAAGCACCAAAATAGAAATCCAACAGCGAAATACGCAAACATTTCCACCTATTTCTATGACTTTAACCACCCACCAACATGATTTATGTCAGTTTTCGCATTTTTGCCATCCGTCAACCCTTTGTGAGTCTTCGTGGCAACCAACTATTAACTATTGCCTATTCGCTATTGCCTTATTATAAACCTTGTACATTAGGCGGACGTTTAGCAGGAGGAAAGAAACCGAAGCGTGACGAACTACCTGCCCTAAATTAGATTTGAGATATGAGATATTAGCTCTTCGAAATGATGATATTGGTCAGGAATGAAGGTGGCTGACAATACTGTGACAGCGGGAAAGCGAATAAGCGTGACGTTTGTGGTCGGAAATGAAAGTACTATGGAACGGATAAAATTAATAGCTTTTACACATAAGACCACTCCGCTGAGTGAGATAGGGAAATTGCACATAGAGGAAACGGCTTGGCATGACCGATTGAACTACTTGAAGGCGCAAGCTGGGGTGGACGAATTGTTATACCTATCGACTTGCAACCGTGTGGAATTTGTGTTGGTGGGAAGCATGAGGTTGAACGCGGAGTTTTTGAGAAGATTTTTTTGGGCTTTTGATAGTGAATGGACTGAGGAAGATGTGGCTTGGGCGGTAACGAATGCAAAGGTGTATGAGGGTGACGAAGCGGTGGGTCATTTGTTCAGGGTGGCATCATCGGTAGATTCGCTAGTGGTGGGTGAGCGCGAAATAATAACCCAAGTGAGGACAGGATATGAAAAATGCAATGCCTTGGGCTTGTGTGGCGATGTGATACGACTGGTGGTGAAAAAAACGATAGAAGTAGCCAAGGAAGTGTATACGCATACCAATATAGCGAAGAACCCGGTATCGGTGGTTTCGCTAGCTTACCGTAAGCTGAAGGAACTGAATGTGAAAAAGGATGCACGCTTTATTATAATAGGTTCGGGGGTGACAAATACCACCATGGGCAAGTACTTGAAGAAACATGAGTTTGCTAACTTCACGGTGTTTAACCGCACGTTGGCAAATGCTGAAACACTAGCAAAGGAACTACATGGCAGAGCGTATGGAATAGAGGAGTTGAAAAACTACAAAGAGGGGTTCGACATCATAGTGACCTGCACGGGTGCTACCGGAAGTGTGATAAGTGCCGAATTGTACAAAAGTTTGGTGGGCGATGATAAATCGAGAAAGGTGGTGATTGACCTAGCCATACCCAACGATTTGGATGCTGAAATATTGAAAACCTATGATGTGAATTTGATAGCCATAAATAATTTGCAAGAGATAGCGAAAGAAAATTTGGAATCGAGAGAGATGGAATTAGAAGCATGCGATAGCATAGTGGAACGAAACCTGGTGGAATTTGGACAGGTGCTGAAAGCACGCAAAGTGGAACAAGCCATGAGCCATGTGCCAAAAAAGATAAAAGAAATACGCGAGGCAGCAAACGATGTATTTGCAAATGAATTGGCATCGTTGGATGCACAATCGAAAGAAGTGCTGGATAAAATACTTGGGTACATTGAAAAAAAATACATCAGTGTGCCAATGAAATTGGCTAAAGAAATATTGCTTGATGATGCACTAGCGAAATAATAAAAAAGATGAGCCCATTAGGGCTTTTCTTTTTTTAATACATTTGCAATCCTAAAACAAAACATGGAACGAAAAATAATAATTGGAAGCAGAGGTAGTGACTTGGCATTGTGGCAAGCAAACCATGTATTGAGAAAGGTACAGAAGCTTGGCTTGGATGCTGAACTAAAAATAATAACTACACAAGGCGATGCGATACAAAACTTAAGTTTTGATAAGCTAGAGGGGAAAGGATTTTTTACCAAAGAGATTGAAGATGCATTGCTGAACAAAGAAATAGATTTGGCAGTACACTCGCATAAAGACTTACCTACCACATCGCCCGCAGGGCTTAAAATAGCTGCTGTGTCGGAACGCGAAGATGCAGCCGAACTGATAGTGATAAGAAGGGAATGTGTAGAGAATGGTCAGAAGTTTTCGATAAAACTAAATGGTGTAGTGGGCACCTCATCGGCACGAAGAAAATCGCAATTGCTTGCATTTAGAAATGATGTGAGCATTGAAGATTTGCGAGGCAATGTACCTACCCGCATACAAAAACTTAGAGATAAAAAGTACGATGCCATTATGCTGGCAGCTGCCGGTGTGGAGCGTTTGCGAATAGACTTAAGCGAATTTAAAGTGGTGAGGGTAGACCCAAAAGAGTTTATCCCTTCGCCAGCGCAAGGTGTATTGGGTTTGCAAATACGCGAGGATGACCACGAATTGTTTGAACAAATAAATAAGTTGAACTCGGAAAAGGTAGAAGACATCATAGGCATTGAACGAAAGGTATTGAATTTGTTTGACGGAGGATGTCAATTGCCACTTGGTGTATACTGCATCAAAGAAGAAAACAAATTTAAAGTTTGGACATCAAAAGCAGAAGCATGGAATACCATGCCCAAACGATTGTACTTTGAATCGTTCAGCGATGCAGGTTTTGCCGAACGAATTGTGGATAAATTGAATTCGATAAAAGGGTGCTCGGTATTAATAACAAGAGACTTGAAAGACAATTCGTTTTTCAAAAACGTGTTGGAAGGCAATGGCTATGGTGTAAAGGGAATTTCGTTTATAGAAATAAAAACCATTAGTTTTACCGAAGTCACTCCTACCGACTGGGTGTTTTTTGCAAGTGGAAATGCAGTTGACAATTTCTTCAAACAATCACCTGAACTAAAACCTAAAACCAAGTTTGGAGTGATTGGCAAATCGACAGAACTTGAATTGAAAAAGCATAATAGAAATGCTGCCTTTGTAGGAAACATAAGCGATACAAAAGTGGTAGGCAAGAAATTCGCAAAAGCTGTGGGAGAAGAAACGGTGCTATTTCCGCAAGCAAAAGGCGGGTTAAGAACCATTCAACAGCAATTTGCAGATGCTACCAAACTGCACGACTTGGTGGTATACGAAACAGTGAAAAAAGAAAATGCAAGTATGCCTGAGGTGGACATTGTGGTGTTTACTAGTCCATCGAATGTGGAATCGTATTTCGAGAAAGGAATCATTAAAGAAAATCAGAAAGTAATAGCGATAGGAAAATCGACAGAGAAAAAGCTGAGAGAAAAAGGGGTAGAAAATTGTATGCTTCCTATTTCGTTTGACGAGGCTGGCTTAGCTGAAGCTGTGTTTGGAATATAATTACTAGAATAATTTAGAAAAAAAGAATACTAACAAAAATAAAAGTTTACAAAAATGATACAAAGACCAAGAAGACTTAGAAAAAACCCAATCGTTCGCGAAATGGTTGCAGAAACAAGACTTTCGAAAGACATGTTTATCTATCCTTATTTTGTGGTAGATGGCACCAACATAGTTCATCCAATAGATGCAATGCCAGGAGTAAATCATTACTCGGTAGATGAGTTGTTGAAAGATGTTGAGAAAGGACTAAAATTGGGTATCAACAAAATATTATTGTTTGGAGTTGGAGAGCAAAAATCGGAAGATGCTAGCTCATCGTTCAGCACGAACTCGATAGTAGTGAAAGCTGTATCGGCTTTAAAAGCGAAGTTTGGAGACAGCCTCTATGTAATCACTGATATCTGTGTATGTGCTTATACCACACATGGACATTGCGGAATAATACATGATGATTATGTACACAACGATTCATCAGTGGAGGTACTTGCTAAAATGGCTTTGGCTCATGCAAAAGCTGGAGCAGATATGGTGGCACCATCGGATATGATGGATGGACGTATATCGGCCATGCGCACGTTGCTTGATAAAAATGGATTTGAGAACACAGCCATCATGTCGTATTCAATTAAATATGCATCAGCTTACTACGGTCCATTTCGCGAAGCAGCCGACTCAGCACCACAAAAAGGAGACAGGAAATCGTATCAGATGGATTACAGAAACGGAAACGAATCGATGACCGAAGGGATACTTGACGAAGCTGAAGGAGCAGATATTTTGATGGTGAAACCAGCATTGGCCTATATGGATGTAATTTTCAATTTGCGTCAAAACACATTGTTGCCTATAGCTTGTTATAATGTATCTGGAGAGTATTCGATGGTGAAAGCTGCTGCTGCTAATGGATGGATAGATGAACAAAAAATAGTAATGGAAAACATGTATTCGTTTGTTCGTGCGGGAGCTAATATCATCATCACCTATCACACCAAAGACATTTTTGAGAAAGGCTGGTTGTAAACCAGCTTATATGCAGGCAATCTTTTGTTAATTGTTTAAGAACTTTCTATTGACTTAGCCCAATAGGAAAGAGTAAAAAACAAGTAAACAAAGAATTAAGTTTTATATTCGATTCAAATACTTAAATTTGCAACCATGCGAATAAAAAAAGTATTTCAATTATCCCTATTTAGTGTTTTCATTACATTACACTCATTAGCACAAACAGCTATTGATAATAAAGTTTGGACCCTTGAACAATGCATTGATTACGCATTAAAGAATAATATCTCCGTGAAACAATCGGAGTTAAACACCGAACTTTCTCAAATAAACTTAACGCAAAGCGAAGCGAATTTACTTCCTAATCTGAATGGAAATTTTTCGCATAATTATAATTTCGGAAGAACGGTAGACCGCTTTACCAACCAATTTGCTACACAACAGGTTCTTTCACAAAACTTGTATTTAAGTAGTGACTTTAATTTATTCAGTGGATTACAAAATGTGAATACCATCAAGGAGAATAAATTTAATTACTTAGCAAGTAAATACGATGTGGATAAAATGAAAAACGATATTTCGCTTAGTATCGCTTCAGCATATTTACAAATATTGTACAGCATCGAAGGGCTCGACAATGCCAAAAACCAAATGGGCATTACATCAGCGCAAGTAGACAGAACAAAAAAATTGGTGGACGCAGGTGCTGCCGCCAGAGGAACACTGCTTGATATCCAATCGCAATTGGCCACCGAAGAACTTAATGTAACAAGTGCACAGAACAATTTGGATATTTCTTATTTAAGTTTAGCTCAGTTGCTCAATATGCCATCGGCAGAAGGGTTTACTATTGTTAAACCAGAAATAGCAATTGCAAATGAAGCGCTCCTAACAGCAACACCTTCGCAAATTTACTCCACTGCAATCAGTAATTTGCCTGAAATAAAAAGTGCAGATTATAAAGTAAAAAGTGCAGAGAAGGCAATGGATGTGGCATTAGGAGGTCTGAGCCCACGATTAACATTTAGTGCATCTTATGGAACTGGGTATTCTGGGGCAAGTAAACAACTAGCCTCAACACCAACAATAATGGGTGCAGAACCAAATGGTGATTTTATTTATAACGGCACAACTCCTGTACCCGTTTATACACCAAGCTATTCGAATTTGGAATATGAAACCATACCATGGGCAGATCAATACAAAAACAATGTGAACAAATCGTTCGGATTAAATTTATCAGTTCCAATCTTCAATCGTTTTCAGGTAAAATCGTCAATTGACAAAGCTCGAATTCAAAAGTTAAATGCTGACTATACGGTAGAATCGACTAAACTTCAGATTCAAAAAAACATACAGCAGGCTTATGCTGATGCGAATGCTTCACTTAAAAAATATGCCTCAACACAAAAAGCCTTAGAGGCAATGCAGGAATCGTATAAATACACCGAGCAAAAGTTTAATGTTGGTATGGTAAATACAACAGATTACAATACAGCAAAAAACAAGTTAACTACAACACAGAGCCAGTTATTACAGGCGAAATACGAATTTGTATTTAAAACAAAAGTACTTGACTTTTATCAAGGAAAACCATTGAAGTTTTAATTCACGTTATAAATAGACAGATGAAAAAAGTTATTTGGATAATCATTATTGGAGTGGTGATTCTTGTATCAGTTGTGATGCTAAAAAATTGTTCGGGTAGTAAAGCGCTATCAGTAACTACTGAAAAAGCCCAGAAACGAAGCATAATAGAAACAGTATCGGCAAATGGTAAAATTCAACCCGAAGTAGAAGTGAAAATAAGTTCTGACGTTTCAGGGGAAATTGTTGAATTATATGTGAAAGAAGGAGATCAAGTAAAAAAAGGAGATTTGCTATGTAAAATTAATCCTTTGATTTATGAATCTTCCTTGAACAGAATGCAAGCTACTCTGAATGGAGCAAAATCAAGTGTGGCTAACTCAAAGGCAAGAGCAGAACAAGTAAAGGCCAACTTTGCAAATCTTGAAGCAGCATATAATAGAAGCAAAAAACTCTTTGACCAAAATGCCATCTCACAATCGGACTTTGATGCAGCGAAAGCTGCCTATGAAGGAGCAAAAGCGGATGTAAAAGGAGCAGAAGATAATGTTGATGCCTCCGAATACAATGTAAAAAGCACAGAAGCCTCGCTAAAAGAAGCTACTGATAATCTTGCAAAAACAAATATTTACTCACCTGTGAATGGAACAGTTTCGAAATTAAATAAAGAAAAAGGAGAGCGTGTGGTAGGTACTGCACAAATGGAAGGAACAGAAATAATGCGTCTTGCAAATTTGAAAGAAATGGAAGTGAGTGTTGATGTAAATGAAAATGATATTGTACGTGTCCATAATGGCGACACATCCCTTATTCAAGTGGATGCATACATGGATAGAAAATTCAAGGGCATTGTTACAGAGATTGCAAACTCAGCAAACACAACAGGAGTAACCGCGGAACAAGTAACCAACTTTACTGTTAAAATTCGAATTTTGCAAGAATCGTATTCTGACTTATTTAATGCCGACAAAACTAATGCTCCTTTCAGACCAGGAATGAGCGCAACCGTTGATGTGCAGACAAAGAAGGCTGACAATGTTGTCACTGTTCCTATTCAGGCAGTAACAACTCGTGCAGACAGTACACTGTTTAAAAAGAAAAATCCAAATCAGAAAGAAGAGGAAGGACCTGATGGTATTGTCATTAAAGATGATAAAAACAAAAGCAATGACGAAACAAAGGAAACAATAAAAATTGATGAGTGTGTGTTCTTGTTAGTTGACGGAAAGGCGAAAATGGTAAAAGTAAAAACCGGAATTCAAGACAACAACTATATTGAAATAAAAGAAGGTGTGAAAAATGGGGATGAACTTATTTCGGGACCTTACGGTGCTGTTTCGAAAGTATTGAAAGAAGGTAGCGAGGTAAAAAAAGTGGACAAATCGGAATTATTTACCGCTCCTAAAAAATAGCTTGAACACAATCATTTGTTTTCAAGTTAAAGCATGGCATTAATCTTAAACCTCGAAACCGCCACTACCGTTTGTAGTGTAGCTCTTGCAAAAGACGGAAATCTTGTTTCGTGCAAGGAAAAAGATGGCGATTATTCCCACGCTGAAAATCTTACAGAATTTATTAACGATGTATTCAATCAATCAGAATACGAACTTCACGAAGTGGACGCTATTGCTGTGAGCATGGGACCCGGTTCTTATACTGGTCTACGAATTGGAGTTAGCGTGGCTAAAGGAATTTGTTATTCATTGGATAAGCCATTAATAGCAATCAACACCTTGAGTCATATTTCGTACTCTGTTTCTGCCGGTTTAAGAAACAATAAATCCAATCCACCTGTTTCAAACATTCTTCTTTGCCCAATGCTTGACGCAAGAAGAATGGAAGTGTATTGTGCCTTATTCGACATTGAAAACAATTGCATTATGCCAACTGCAGCAATTATTATTGATGAAATTTCTTTTGAGAAACAACTTAAAAAGAATTTAATCTATTTTTTTGGAAATGGAGCTCCAAAGTGTAAGCAAGTTTTATCAAACAACCCAAATGCAATTTTCATTAATGATATTTGCGCTTCCGCTAAAAACATGATTCCATTAACAGAGGATGCATACAATAAGAGTAGTTTTGTTGATGTCGCCTATTTTGAACCTTTTTACTTAAAAGACTTTGTCGCTGGAAAGAAAAAAAAGGAAAACAATTTATCCAAAGAGTAAATTAAACACTTCCTCAATTTTCCCTACTAAAGAAATTTTGATGTTGTAGGTTTTAAGGTCAAGACCTTTTTTGTTGTATTTGGAAATAAAAATGTGTTCGAAACCTAGCTTCTCTGCTTCAGAAATTCGTTGGTCGATTCGATTTACCGGACGGATTTCCCCACTCAAACCAACTTCGCCTGCAAAACATGTCTTCGGAGAAATGGGCATATCTTCATTGCTTGAAAGTACCGCACAGACTAAGGCTAAGTCAATCCCTGGATCTTCAACTTTAATACCTCCTGCTATATTTAAAAAAACATCTTTGATTCCTAATCTAAATCCACAACGCTTTTCAAGAACTGCTAAAAGCATAGCTAATCTGCGGAGATCAAAACCTGTAGAAGAGCGCTGTGGTGTTCCATAGGCTGCTGTACTAACTAATGCTTGAGTTTCGATGAGCATTGGTCGCAGCCCTTCCATAGTCGCAGCAATCGCTACACCACTAACCAATTCTTCTCTTGCGGTAATTAATATTTCGGAAGGATTACTCACTTCGCGTAATCCACTGCCTTGCATTTCGTAAATACCTAATTCATTAGTTGAACCAAAGCGATTTTTTGTGGTTCGTAATAATCTATATACATGATTTCTGTCTCCTTCGAATTGCAGAACGGTATCGACCATATGCTCTAAAACTTTAGGACCAGCGAGGCTTCCGTCTTTTGTGATATGACCAATAAGGAATACTGCCGTACTACTTTCTTTAGCGTACCTCATCAGTTCGGAGGTGCATTCTCTAATTTGAGAAACGCTTCCAGGAGATGATTCAATATGAGCTGAATGTAGAGTTTGAATAGAATCAACAATTAAAAAATTGGGTTGAAGGATTTCGATTTGTTTGAAAATATTCTGTGTTGATGTTTCAGTTAAGATATAACAGTTTGGATTATTTAATCCAATCCGTTCTGCCCGCATACGTATTTGTTGTTCACTTTCCTCTCCTGATACATAAAGCACTTTAAGGTTTTTCAAATTTAAAGCCACTTGAAGCATTAATGTAGACTTTCCTATTCCTGGTTCACCACCAAATAATATCAGCGATCCGGGAACTAATCCTCCACCCAATACTCTTGAAAGCTCTTTGTCGTAAACAGGAATTCGATGATGCTCAGAAAGATTAATCTCACTTATCAAAAGAGGCTTTGCAGCACGTTGTGAAGTGGTACTAGCTATTCCAGGTGTTCTATCCTCATCACCTTTTGTAACAACTTCTTCTACGTATGTATTCCATTCGTTACAGGAAGGGCATTTTCCAATCCATTTTCCTGATTGCGCACCACAATTCTGACAGAAAAATGTAGTTCTTGTCTTTGCCATAAATTTTATATTACTTTCCTTTTTTAGGAAGAATCAAATTACTGCGTTCTTATTTTTTGTTCGATTGCAGAAGTAGAGAAGCCTTGTAGGAAAGGAAGTGTTTTTACAAGCCCTTTGTGTGATCGGACAAAATCGGAACCTACGATGAATTTCTTATGAGTTGGGTCGGTTTCATCAGCATCATAATCAGCACCTTTCACAAGGATATCAGGATTCACGAATTCAATTATGTTTTGAGGAGTAGTTTCATCAAATAAAACAACTGCGCTAACAAAATGTAAAGATGCGATTATTTTTGCTCTTGAAACTTCATCTTGAAGTGGGCGAGAATTACCTTTACCTAATTTTTTTACACTCGCATCACTATTAAGTCCAACAATTAATTCATCACCAAGATCACTTGCGTTTGCAAGATAGTCAATATGACCCAAATGAAGAATATCGAAACATCCATTAGTGAAAACAAGTTTGTGTCCTTTGAATCGCCACACTTCTAATAATTTCTCTAGGGTTTCACGTGGATATATTTTCGATTGAATTATTTCTAATGCAGGGCGTTTATGAATATATGGAACCATTTTAAAAGATTTTGATTATTAAATGCTGACGAATTGTTGCGAATTTACGAATCTAAACGTTATGATGATTCATTAAATCAAATTAAATGAGGCCTTCTATAATAAAAACAGAGAGAAGTGAAACAAATTATTGTCCTTTCTCTTTATTTAGTAAAGCCAACAAAACGAGTGAGAGAAGACCTAAGAAAAGAATCAGAACAAATTGGGTAGTCCAAACGGCCCAAGCAAACGCAAACGCAACTGTTGCTGAAATTAAATACACAGAAGTGAGGATCTGAATGACAATGGCTTGATATGCTCCAGTTCCTCCAGGCACAGCAATGATGCCTACACTTCCAAAAACAACAATGACTATAGCTACACCAAAGGCTAGTTGAGATGTTTCACCAAAAGCGAAGAAACAAACATAAACCTGGAGTATATACATTGTCCAAATAGCAATCGTGTGAAAAACGAACAAAACAGGTTTTTCAACCTTCGCAACACTTTTTAGACCATCCCAGATACCTTTAACAAAATTTGAAACTTTTCCAGAAATAAGATTCCTTATCTTTGCTCTGACGTAATACAATAGCGTAATAATTAATATAAAAAATGTCCCAAGACAAATTAAGAAAAGTTGCTTTTGCATTAAAACATGCATTTTATCAGCGAGAGAGGTAAATATTAGTTCGTTTGCTATTCCTGAAATTCTTTTAAACTCCAATGCTAAGGTTGTAAAAAAGATGATTATTAAGCATACTAAGTCTAAAGCCCTTTCGGTGACAACAGTACCAAAAGCCTCTGTAAAAGGAACCTTTTCATATTTAGTAAGTATTCCACAGCGAGTTACCTCTCCTAGTCGAGGTAGTGCGAAATTAGCTAAGTAACCAACCATTACAGCAAAAAAAGTATTTGAAATTTTTACTTGATGGCCAAGAGGTTTCAATAACATTCGCCATCTTATCGCTCTAAAAACATGGCTTAGCCCAGTTACAATTAAGGATACGACTATCCAAAAATAATTAGCTTGTTTGATAGCGAGTTTAATATTCGATATTTCTTCTTCCGTTTTATTATGTACGGCAAGCCAAATCAACAATATTCCAATACTTAGAAAAAAAAGAAATTTTAAAATATTGGTTATTTGCTTTTTCAAATTTTAACGAAGTTTATTCGATTTGCTATCAGGGAAAACAATTGATGGTTGGAATTCTTTTGCCTCCTCAAAATCCATTGAGGCATACGAAACGATGATAATTTGGTGACCAACTTGAATCTTTAAAGACGCAGGACCATTTAAACATATCACTCCTGACCCTCTTTCTCCTTTAATAACGTATGTACTTAAGCG
>Ga0194047_10001911_pt1 | contig 12294 bp, 7 predicted proteins | sample JunL225m_MetaG_2_FD_160070 | JGI IMG/M metagenome (GOLD analysis project Ga0194047, IMG submission 160070) | Anoxic zone freshwater microbial communities from boreal shield lake in IISD Experimental Lakes Area, Ontario, Canada - Jun2016-L221-5m | ecosystem: Environmental > Aquatic > Freshwater >...
AGTTGGTTGAGCTATCCCTTCATCGGTTGCTCTCCAGCAGAGCCAATGTCTGTTTTAATCAACATACAAAGGTAAATAATTTTAACCTGACACAGTTTATTGAACAGACCCGTAAAAGCTATAGCGGAAGAGGTAAAAGCTATAGCGGAAGAGGTAAAAGCTATAGCGAAAGAGGTAAAAGCTATAGCGAAAGAGGTAAAAGCTATAGCGAAAGAGGTAAAAGCTATAGCGGAAGAGGTAAAAGCTATAGCGGAAGAGTTCTTCGCTATAGCGGAAGAGTCGTTCGCTATAGCGGAAGAGTTCTTCGCTATAGCGGAAGAGTTCTTCGCTATAGCGGAAGGGTTGTTCGCTATAGCGGAAGGGTTTTTGACTATTCATCCTTACCTAAAATGAACTAAATCGCAAGAATTCTTTGTTGGTTTTACTTACTACGATATAAAGTACCCGACAGAAACAGTTCCTGTGAAGATAGTTGTATATGTATTGAAAAAGGACGGTAGACGAACGATGAACTGAGATTCGCTAATACTAAATTAGAGATAAATTCATCGCGGTATTTTATTTCACACTTTCCAAAGCGTCTTTTATTGGGATGACTTCATTTAAATTGAACGCAATAATAAATGCGTCTTTCAAACCAAGTTTTTTGGCGAGTTCATTTTTCAATCGCTGAGCTTGGTTATAATCAGTAAACGAACCCACAGCATAACGAGTGGAGCCATCTTCAATAACATCCGTTTTAATGTCTTTTATTTTAGTCAATACAGCAAGTTTTTCATTTGGCACTTGATTTTTATATTTTCCTACTTGAACTCTGAAAGTAATATTTTTCTTGTCAAATTTTGTTGGAGTTTCATTATCTGGAGTTTCGTTTATCTCGCCCTTTTTCATCGGTGTTGCACCTGCTTCCAATATCGAAACTCTATTCCCATTTTTATAAGCCGTAATAAATGCATCTTGATATCCCTTTAATATCATGTTCGCTTTGTGTTTTGCAGCTTCATCAATGGTTTTGAACGCCCCAGTTGAGTACTTATACCATCCATCTTCTGTCTTTATTTCGATTAAATCATGAATATCATGAAAAGCAGATTTCGATAATCGCTTGTGGAAGGCACCCAACTGAACCCTCAACACTGTTCCCGAAGCTTTTGAACTTGTTGCACCTTCTTTGGTTGCGGTCGAGTTCTCTTTACCATCCGCAATCTTGTTCTCTTGTTTGGTTACTTTGTTTTCAAGTTTGGTATTATCAATCGGTTTCTCCTTTGTTGTTCCCTTATTAGTTATCAAAGCACTCTCTTTATCATCTTTATTTTTAACTACAGCATTCTCTTTAGTTGGATTCACAACATTGCTTTTAAACACAGGTGCGTCTTGAAAAACTCCTTTTTGTTTAAACACAACTTTTGCATCAGCAAAGCTTTGGTCAATGAGTTCTTGTTTTCTTTTTTCTGCATCTAAAGCCGTAGTATATTTTCCAGCAGTATACATTGTAGTTGAGTCATCAAGAATGTTACTAGAGATATCATTCACACTTAAAAATTTTGTCATCGTCTCAGCAGGTACAGCTTTCCTGAAATTACCAACACTTACCATGTACTCCTTTTGATAAAAATTAGTATAGAACGATTTACCATTATGGTCGTGTACTTCTACTTTGGCAAATGCGCCAGTAGAATCCATGTAAACATTGTATTGATGCAACAACAATGAATCGCTCATTTGCACACCGTTTGCATCAACAAGAGCACCTATTGGTGTATTTAATTCCTCATCTTTATAGTTCGGTATTCCATCTTGATCATCATCTAAAGGACAACCATTAATATCAACGGGGATTCCATGAGGTGTTCCCGGACAGTTGTCTTTTAAATCTACTACTCCATCACTATCCGAGTCAGCATAATCCATCGTGAGTAAATCATCAGCAGTTAATGGTTCGTCAACCGCATTTTCCCCTTCTTTTTTCTTTACATAAAAATCATAGTGTAAGGAGAACGAAGTCATCATAAAATTGTCTTTCTTACTATTTCCTGCACGTATACCGACACTGTTTTGTGTAATCCCATCTATATAATCCGTGAAGGTAAAGTGCATGGTAGCACCCATCTTAAAATTAAAATGATCTGAGATTTTAAACGTATAGCCTATTCCAACAGGTATGGCCCAAGAGTTTTCAGGATACTTCCCAAAACCATCTGAATTTAATTCGCGAATATCGGTTTCGTATTTATAATCTCGCTCAACAATGGTAGCACTCGAGGCCAAAGCATCAGTAGAAGGTAGGTTGCGAATACTTCCATCCGCCCAATAATTATATTTGTTTCCATACTTATCATACAAATCGGTCTTCGAAAGAAACTCAAATGCTTCAATACCTAATGTTATGTAAGGACTTGCAGTTCTTTCCTTTTTCAAGAAATTTCCAAAGTCATACATCACATTCACTCCTCCAGCAGTTATTTGAGATTCGAAATTTAAATTTCTTCCACCCGAAACAAACCGTTCGTTTGCACCTAACTTTCCTCTCAATACATAAAAATCAAACTGTAAATAATCATTGATGGGTTGAGCAACATTAAGTTCATAACCAATATGGCTTACCATTGGTGCTTGAAAATGTTTATCGTAAATATCTCCATAAAATGAAAGCATTCCTGTACCTAAACCAATGGTAGGTTTAAAAACAAATTCTGCTGGTGATTTTTGAGTATCGTCTTTGGGTTTCTTTTCTGTTTTCTGAGAATAGCAATAGCTTCCAATGGAAAGAAACAAAACAAGTATATTTAGTTTGAAAGCCATGTACAAAAGTATAACAAAAAACTCAATCTAACTAGACAATGGAATTGGAAGTTAGATTGAGTTTAATGATTCATGAATAAATTATTTATACCATTTTTGACTAGTAATCATTAGAGCCTCTTGAACGGTAATTCTTTTTCCTTTGTTGTATGCAGTCACCCAAGCATCCGATACTCCTTTGGTTTTAATAATGTCGCGAGCATCGTGGGCTTGCTTGTATACCTTATGCGCACCTACAGTATATTTAGTAAACCCTTCCGCCATTTCTGTCTTCACAGGTTCTGTTATTTTATAATACGATGCGATAACATCAGGAGCTTTTGCATTGTGCAACGCTGCAATTTGTACACTATAATTCACATCACCTTGAGGCGAAGGAATGGTTGATGCTGACAACTCTTTTGTTTTAACCTCTGGTTCCACTTTTGTTTCTTCTTTTACTGCTAAAGGAGGTTCTTCTTTAGCTACTTCTCCTCCTAATGCAACTGTACTTATTGGTAAAATATACTTCTTGGTTTCATCATTTTCTATATAAGAAAATGCGCCATCAATTTTTTGGTCTCCTGTAGAGCCTGCAGCCACAGATACTTTGTAAGAAATCTTAAATGAAGTGGCTGTTGGCAATGATACCCAAACAAACTTTACTTTTTGTTCAGAAAAAGCGAACGAAGCTTCTTGATTATCCAAAGCGGAGGCAGTAAATCCAACAGGCAATGCTTCAACATATTTCGCGAATCCACTAATGTTCGCCTTGTTGATATTTATTTCTACAATAAAACTTCCTCCAGCAGGTGCCGTCTTTGGAGTTTTTCGCACACAGACCAATCCATTGGTTTCCGTTGAAGAATTCGTTAAGTTATATTGATCATTACCTGAAGTGGTAGGAGGAGTTTCGGATGATACTACTGCAGCTGGAGCATTTCCAGTTAAACTTTTCGTTTCAAGTATTGCCCCTTTGTTATCTTTATACTGAGCTGTTGAGTTCTTGCTTATGCTTCTGGTGTCGTTAGCTTCTAAAACAACAAGCATCTCGATATCTTTTGGTGATTTTGAGAATACGAAATTCCCATCTTTATCTGTTGTGGTGGTTTGTACTATTTCACCTTTTTTATTCACCAAATTTATTTTCATGTCTGCTATTACAGCTTCTTTGTCGTCATAGTATTTACCACTTACGATCATCGTATTATCAACTTCTACCTGTGTAGTATTAGCAGGCGGAGTATTGTTTACAATAGGTTGAGAAGTTCCGGTAACTTTAATAATAGAAGGGGTTATTTCAACTTGTTGCTTTACATTATTTACAACATAGGCAAATTTTCCTGCCAAGGTTTTATCTCCGATTTCAATTTTAGGATCCACCTTTACCTTGTATGACAATTTCATTTCTTTATCATCAGGTAATGCCATCCAAATAAATTTCACCGAATGATTAGTAAACGTGAATGAAGAACCATTTGTGGATCCTTCTTCAGCAGTAAAACCATCAGGTAGGTCTTGCTGAAGTTTTGCAAAACCATCTGTATCGCCTCTTTTTATTACTAACTCAACAGTAAATTCACCGCCAGCTTTTACAGTTGAAGGTACCTTTTGCGTAATTGAAATTCCATCAGCAAAAAAGAACTGATAAATCAACAAGGCAATTGTGTTAAATAATAGTGCTACGTATTTTATCATAATAATTAATTTATTGGTACTTATTTATTGTTTATTGTTCAAAGAAAAAATCTATTAAATCATTCAGCTTTTCAACTGTAAACTCAGAATCTCCTTCTAAAAATGAATCTACTGTTTCAAGTATTTCTTCTGGAGATATATAATCATCGCCATTCTTGTCGGCACTTCTTAATGCATAAGGTATAGTAAATAATCCTTCAGGATTTTTCTTCTTTTTTTCGGGTGCAACTTTTTTTAGATAACTCAAACTTGGATAATCATATACAACTTTACTTCTTTCAGCAGCTAACGAATCGTATTTGCTTTGCTTTTGTGCCAATTGAGAATCGGAAACAGTAACTCCATTATCGTCAACAATGGCTCCTTTTATCGATTTTGGTTCTTTATCTTTATAATCAGGTACGCCATCTCCATCAGTATCTAATGGGCATCCGTGCGAATCGGTTTTAATTCCTTTTGGTGTACCTGGACACAAATCATCCATATCCTTTACTCCATCACCGTCTGTATCTTCTTTTTCCAACGTAGCAAAATCTACCGATTTATAATCAATCTTTTTCTCCTCCAACCGAGGTTTGAAAGTGTATTGAAGCGATGCATTGACATAAAGATACTTGTCATTACTTCCCTTTTTATAATTGTCAATCCAATCTGTCATCGTGATATAGTAGGTTCCACCAAGATTAAAATCAAGATGGCGTGTAAGATTGAATTTGAAACCAACACCAACAGGAATGGATACAGCACCTCGTGTATAATTGTTGACACTATCTTTCAACTGTGTTTCATACGTATAATCACGCTGAAGTACTATTGAATTAGCCACATTAGGATCGTTTTGAGGAAGATTGTGAATAGAACCATCATTCCAATAAACATAAGGTGTTCCACTTTTATCCTTTAAATCTCCATAGGGATCAAATTTTAAATAACCTATCCCTACTGACAAAAATGGAGCAAACTCAATATCTTTCTTCAAGATAAAACCATTATCAAAATGAAACACTACATTCAAATCACCTTGGATAATTTGCGATTGAAAATTTAAATTCCGAGTTGAGGTATTTTCGTTATCTGCTAATTTGCCATATAAGCCATTTATCGAAACACCTAAGAAACTACCTATTCGTTGTTCTACAGCTAAATGATAGCCCAGCTTTACTTTACTAAGTGAACTCACACCAATGCCGTTGCCAATGTCCCCATCAAACGAAAGAACTCCCAACCCAATAGCAATAGAAGGGAATTGTTTTGTTTTTTCAACTTGAGATTTTACCCCATCAGAAACAAATAATAAAACCAATGATGTAAACATGTACTTTTTTAGGTTCATCCTTTTTTGTCTGCTTCACATATTACGCACCTTTCAAACGGTGTTTAATTTGAATTGAGCAAATCTATCTTTAATTAAAGAACTTTTTTTACACCTGACTTTTGTATTTGTAAACACAGATGTGTTGATAACCTAATACGCACCAAGTAATATAAACACCTTCAAATTTTAATGTCTACCCTATTGAACAATTAGCAAAATCAATGGATTGGAAACATTATGTAATTTTCATCGTTAATAAAAACACTTGGTTATTAACAATCTCCTTTTAATAAGTATACAAACAATAAAGACTTATTGAAATGAGGGGAATTCCGATAATCTATTTAACCCTTATTTTTGATGTGCGATGATATTCCTTGAATTGATTTAAAAGAGACCTGAAAAATCACATTCTGTTTTGGTGATAAAAACAAACTTGAACATGAATAAGTTTTTTATTTTACTTTTGAAAACTCTTATTGAAACTTAGTCGGAAAAATTAAATGAATAAATATAATAAAGTAACCCCCGAAATCATTTCTCGATTAGAAACAATTGTTGGAAAACAATATGTAAAATCGGACATGGAGAGTTTAACCAACTATGGACATGATGAAACAGAAAAACTTGTGTACTTACCCGAAGTGGTTGTAAAGCCAATAAATTCGAAAGAGGTATCTTTGATTTTAAAACTTGCCAATGATGAATTTGTAGTGGTTACTCCTCGTGGAGCAGGCACAGGACTTAGTGGTGGTGCATTACCAATTTATGGAGGAATCGTCATTTCGATGGAACGTTTTAATAACATTATTGAGATTGATGAACGAAACCTGCAAGCTACTGTAGAACCAGGAGTCATCAACGAAGCATTTCAAATGGCTGTTGCCGAAAAAGGCTTGTTCTATCCGCCTGATCCCGCAAGCAAAGGAAGTTGCTTTTTAGGAGGCAACGTTTCCGAAAATGCTGGCGGCCCAAAATGTGTTAAATACGGAACAACCAGAGATTATATTCTCGATTTAGAAGTTGTGTTGCCCACAGGCGAAATCATCAACACTGGAGCTAGAACATTGAAAAACTCAACAGGGTATAACCTCACTCAATTGATGGTTGGGAGCGAAGGCACTTTAGGTATCGTAACTAAAATTGTGGTGAAACTTTTACCTCTTCCTAAATACAATTTGTTGATGCTTGTTCCTTTTCGAAATCTTGATGAAGCATGCAGCGCAGTGAGTGAAACATTTAGAGCTGGATTTATTCCAAGCGCGATGGAATTGATGGAACGTGATGCGCTGGTTTGGGTGACAACCTATGTCAAAAGTAATGTGGTAACAATAGATGATGATATTCAAGCTCATTTATTGATTGAAGTTGATGGCAACGACACAGATGTATTGATGAAAGATATGGAAGCCATCGCTGAATTGATGACTAAATACAATATTGCGGATATTCTTTTTGCCGAGTCGGAAGCTCAAAAACAAGAACTATGGAAACTACGCAGAAAAATAAATGAAGCGGTAACCTCCAATGCCATTAGTAAAGAGGAAGACACTGTTGTGCCTCGAGCTGAATTACCTTCATTGGTTAGAGGAATAAAAAACATCGGACTTGAATACAAATTCAAATCGGTTTGTTATGGACACGCTGGTGATGGGAACTTGCACATACGCATTATCAAAGGTGATTTGACTGACGAACAATGGAACGGTGAATACATGAAGAAAGCAATTACCGAACTATTCACGCTTTGCAAACAATTAGGCGGCACCATTAGTGGCGAACACGGCATTGGTCTTATTCAGCAAGAATATATGAGTATTGTGTTTTCCGAAAAAGCTTTGAATATTCAGAAAGAAATTAAAAAAGTGTTCGACCCTTTATTGATTTTGAATCCTGGTAAAATGTTCGGCAATTGAATTATTGTCGCTCTGGTTTTTTCTCTTCCGTTTTAAACTTTTTCAAAGTATAGGTCAAGGTGAGCATATAATATCTAGTCAGCACTTTTGTTTGACTGTCTTCAATATATGTATCAGTGATGTTTCTATTGATGCTTGTATTTTGTGTCAAGGCATCGAACACCGATGCTTTAACTTCTAGATTTTGTTTCTTCAAAAACTTGTAAGCAATAGATACATTTAGCAACTCATAAGGTTTATCCAAGGTTGCTGACAAACCAGAATAATAAGTGTGAGTGAGATTAGTGTTGAATACAAGGCCTTTCCAAATAATCCAATTCAACTTTAAACTTGCCGTATGGTAAAAATAGGAAGTACTCGACTGCGTTTGTAACGTATTGTCGGCAATGCTGTAGTTAGCGTTGTATTGAATATTGAAATCAATCTTCTCACTGATGTTGCTCGTTAATCCAATACCTCCGGTGTACAGATAATTATTCGTAAAATTATTTACTCCATTGATGAGTGAAGGAGTGCGCGAATAAACAAAGGCTCCGTTTAAATTCAAATTGCATTTTATTTTACTCACCGGTATCGCATAGGTCAAAAAAGCTCTAGTACTCATGTAGCCTTGAAGGTTTACCGACTTTGATAATTGCGAACCTCTTTTCAAAACAATATTTCCTTCCACTATGGTATCGTGCGAAGGAACAATTGTAGAATTGCCAATATAATCCTGTGTATAATTACCGTATAGAAACGCAAATAATCCTGTTGCTTTTTGAGAATTGGTTTTACCATAACGCATGATTAATGTCTGATCAAAACTCTGTTTCAAATCGGGATTACCTGTTGTTAATAGCAACGGATTGGTATTGTTGATTACATTTTGCAATTGAGTAATAGAAGGGGTATTGGTAGATGTGCGGTAAAAGATACGAAGATTGGTACCTCTATCAAATTTATAATTGAACATGGCTTGAGGCAAGATGTTGAAGAAATATTTGTTTGCTGTAAACGCCTCAGGAAAATCTTGATTGCCATTAAGCGTTGCATATTGTGTATTGATAGTAGCCATCAACATCACTTTTTTCTTATTGTAATTATATCCTATTCCTCCTTTATTGTAAAAATATACACTCTTGAATTTATTGGTCAATGCGGTATCGAGCAACGAATAATTATCCGTTAGTACATTATGACTATGGGTTTCCTTGTCGGTAGAATTGTCGGAATAGGAAGGCGAATACGTAAACATCAATCTACTAAAGCTATCTATTGGTTCGGTGTAAGTGATGTTGGTGGAAAGCGTGTAACCATTTGTTGTTTGTGTAGCTCGCTGATCGGTGAGGTTTGTATCATTGAGGTAATAATAATTGCTCAACGAATAAATAGAACTATTTCCTTTTTTATCGTTTGCATCGGTGCCAATGTTCCACGAAATGGTTCTACCAAACTTGCTGAACTTATGTTGATACAAAATATTATTTGATAAGGTATAACCAGACAAAAACGAGTAATTAGCCGTATTGGTTTTACTTTCTGCTATCAATGCATTTCTCCGTTGATTGATTCCATCCAACGATGAATTGGTATGATTATCTTGTAAACTTATTTTCGGTGTTATGGTAAATGAGTTGAACGAATCGACCTTGTAATCGAGACGGAAATTAATTCGTTGGTTGTAGTTTTTATAAGTAGAAGCATTGTTTTCGTTATAATAAAGTCCACTATCTTTTGCCGAAACATATTGTCGAGAGAGCACACTGCTATTGGTATTATCGGTAAGATTGAAAAAATAACTACCCGATACTTTTATTTTCTCCGACCATTTATCGCTGTAATTAATACCTATGGCCTGTGTGGTAGATATGCCTGCTTGTTGACCAACTAAAAAGTTACTTGCTGCACTTCCATCAGGACCGCCACCCATGCCCATTCCTCCTCCTGGACGGCCCCCCATTCCACCCATTCCTCCCATTCCACCTCTTCCTCCGCCTCCACTGCCTAAGGCACCGAGTAAATCTTGCGAAGCAAAATTCTGTTGGTTGATATTGTTCGAAAGTACCAGAATTGAAATTCTACGTTCGCCTTTAAATAAGTTGAGGTTTCCTCCGGCAATGTAGGTATCATCCGTACCATAACCAGCATATACTTTTCCGAACTGTCCGTTGTTTCGCCCTGGTTTGGTGATGATATTGATTGTTTTGTTGGCATTACCATCATCAAAACCTGTAAACTGCGCTTGATCCGAAGCTTTATCATACACTTGAATTTTGTCAATCACTTCGGCAGGTAAGTTTTTCAGCGCCATGTTAGGGTCGTCACCAAAAAAAGGTTTACCATCCACTAGCACTTGTTTTACATTTTCGCCATGCGCTTTCACTTGTCCGTTGTCGCTAGTAATTCCGGGCATTTTGGTCACTAGGTCTTCGGCATTGGCATCAGGATTGGTTTTATAAGCTTTGGCATTGTAGCCCACGGTATCACCATTTTGTTCCACTCGTTTTTCTTTTCCTTCCACAGTTATCGTGTTGAGCGATGTGGTGGATGGCCTCATACGAATGGTGCCAAACGACTTGAATGGTTGACTTGCATTTACCACAAAGGTTTCGGTGCGCAAGGTTTGATAGCCCAACAAGGATATTTTAAGTAGATAAGTTCCCACACCTATTGATTCGAATTTGAAATTTCCTACTTCATCACTATTTACTCCCGAAACCAAAGATGTGTCGGCTGAACGAAGCAAAGCGATGCTTGCAAATGAAATGGCTTGCCCTGTGCGTATGTCTTTAATGGTACCGGTTACAGTGCCTGCATTGGTTTGTGCTATCGAAGTTCTTAGTGCACATACCATCATCAACGTAATAAAAAGTAATTGTCTTTTCATTTCAGTTTTGGTTGTTTGTCGCCCGACAATTGAAAGGTTATTTTGATTGTGTTCGATTGGGAAATATAACCCGAACCAGCATCTCCTTCCGACCTTCCGCCACCACCATGATGGCCGCCTCCACCGCCTCGCATACCGCCACCACCAGCCGACATGCCTGGGCCTGCACCGCCTGGTATACCTTGTCTGTTTCCTGCATCGCTTTCGTGATGTCGCTCCATTTGAGGTATTCCATTGAGCACAAAACTAATTCCAAATAATTTCAAACTATCATGAACAGTAATGGAATCTTTGTAAAAGGTACGAAAAGGAATTTTCACTTCGTAAGTAAGTATATCTGTGGTATCCCAATTAATAGCGGCTTCTATGCCCGCTTTGTTCTTGATGGGACTCATTCCATTGATGCCTGTTTTGAAACCTGCCAATTCCATTTCTTTGTATCCATTCAGGTATTTGTTCTTAAATCCTGCAACATCTTGTTTCCCTTTTACAGGTGGCTCTACCTCGTCAGGATTGGCTTTTCGCAAGGCCATAGAGAGGGGAAACATCAGGCCTACGTTGTGTTGATTTTGACCTGTGGTATCTATCCAAAGCTGCATGCCGCCACGTAATAACTTCACTTGTGTTTCTTGTTGTGTGGCGCGAAAACAGAAATAGATATTCTGAAAATCGTTTGAAACAGCATATTGAAGCTTGCTTTCTTCATCAAAATATTTGAGTGGTAATTTCCATTCGGTTGGTCGGCCATCAATGGTTACGGCTTGTTGTTGCCAAATACAGCGAGAGATGTAAATATAATGTGTGCATGCTACCAACGATATGAGTACCAAAAATAACGCTGACTTGGCAAAGTGTTTCATTTAAATTGTTTTTAGGTAGTTGCTAATTGCTAACAACAGCATTTATGTTTCTTAAAACCGATTCGACAAGGGTTAATTCAAAAGGTTTAGATTTTGGATGGCAAAAGTAAGCATTTACTTGAAAGCGGAAAGGAGATTTGGGATTTGCGGAATTAGGATTTAGGAATTTGCTAGAAAGACAGGAAGATGTACTAGGCAATAGCCAATAGCGATTAGCTGTGAAGAATGGATTTAGTGCCCTTGCAGCTGTTTTCACCAACAAGTTTAATTGGCAATTATTGCTTTTTATATTCAATACGTTTGTTGGTGAAAAAACACCAACAAAGGCTGTGGAATACTAGATGTGGTGGTGAGGACACCACCTACTATGCGGCACAGGCGAAACACGCCTGCGCCAGCGGGTGTGTTTTACAGTTAATGCAGTTTAAATATTTAGTCGTTTTTACGGTCTTCATTTAAAATATAATATTCTGAATTGTTTTCAAACCCTTTAGGTGCAAAAGTCCACGAGTTATTTCCGAGTGAGAACCCCTTAATAGATGCACCACGATAGAAAATCAATTTACTCTTTTCATATATTCGCGATATATCTGATGTTCCCCTTTCTGTAAATTTTTTATTCCCATTCCTGTAGGTTGTACAATAATTATAATTCATAAATTCAATATTGTTTTTATATACAATCAATTTGCGTGGCTTAATTTTATAAACGAATCTAAATCCGTTGTTTTCTTTATCTTCCCATTCAACGTTATTTCGGTCAAAATGCACACGAGTGGTTGATATAAATTGTCTATCAAAATCTGTATAAACCAAAATAGAATCAGTTTCATTAGAGTAATATCCATCTAATTC
>Ga0194047_10001912_pt1 | contig 12293 bp, 7 predicted proteins | sample JunL225m_MetaG_2_FD_160070 | JGI IMG/M metagenome (GOLD analysis project Ga0194047, IMG submission 160070) | Anoxic zone freshwater microbial communities from boreal shield lake in IISD Experimental Lakes Area, Ontario, Canada - Jun2016-L221-5m | ecosystem: Environmental > Aquatic > Freshwater >...
ACGATTAATGGTTTTTTCAACGGGAAGTACTATTTGTAATTTATTATTAGAAGATAATCATTTCCTAAAGATTTTTTCAGGAACGCAAAAGTACATATTTCATCGAATAAATTACATTTTTTTTTTTGCTAAGTTCGAATATCCTCTCGTATACTTTTGTTTGTAGTAGAATCTTACAAGGATAATCATAAGAAAGGATTTGCTAAAAAATACCAGATGAGTCATAATTTAAATAAGGATGTCCTTTAACTTTTCCTTTACTTTTTTACAGCTATATCAAATGGAAGATTAAGAATTTCTTTTATCGGGACTGTTACACTACTATCACTAATATCCATCTGTATTAGCATCCCTGATTCGGGCAAAGGGGCTACATAAACCGTTTCTTTCATTCCATGATTTTGTCTGTCCACAAGTAGCGAAATCAAATTATCATATTCCGTTGCAAAATTTCTTGTGTAGTAATATTGTTTGAATAGGCTTAATGAAAGAGCCAACAAAACAACTCCTGGAATAATTACCCGAATAAATAGTTGAAGATACGAACTAGCTAATTTCATATACGTACCAAAGGTAAGAAATGAAATACACAAAAGGAAGGTAAGGATAAGGCTACTGTATGTCCATCCCCTAGCTGGAATGATGACGCCTTTTAAAAAATAGGATTGAAAGATAAACATCGACAGAATTGAAACGGATAGAATTACAAGGAATATTACTATCCACTTTTTAGCTAATTCTATATTAATAGTATTTTTAATACTTAAATTCCTTCCTAATATTAACCACAATGAAGATAATCCAATACCTAGAATGTATTTTTTTTGAAAAAGAATAGTTGTATCAAAAGCGAAAAAGCTGAATGCATTTGAAGGATTGACCGTTTGCACGTAATCCGCAATTTCCGTCTTCAGCCTATTGACATTGCCAGGAGCCGAATACGAAACAATACCAGAGATAACCAAGAACAAAAATGCAACAGCGATTCCATATAAATAATTGTATTTTTTTACTTGAACTATTTCTCGATTCTTAACCATCAAATAAATAAACCCTAAAACAAATAAGAGAAGTGTAATAAAAAGATAGACTTCATAAGTACCACCCACAATGGCGAAGCTGAAAGCAATAAGAATATAATGAATAAATTGCTTTTTTTCTTTTAATAATAGGGCCATTCCAAGCATAAGAAAAACCATACCCTGCAAAGCATGATTACTAGCACAAAACCACCACCATACTTCAATATGATTACAAGTAAGAAAATATAAAGTAGCGATAAAAAGCACACTATAAATTAGTGATGTCTTTTTATCAATTGTTGTATCAAACAACCTGCTTATTCCAATACTTAATATCGCATTTACAGCATAGAGTAGAATACCAAATGTAAAACAATAGTAAATGAACAAATAATAATGAATGGCTAGAAACGAAACACTAAACGAAACTACACTATAAAAAATTGAATAGCTTGCCCATCTTCCACTCATGTGTTGATAAAATCCATTGACGAACTCTAACATATTCTTGCCTTTTAAAATCTCGATATACAACAAATCGTCACCCGAAGCTGGGCGATTATAAAAACTCAATTCAAAATAGAGCATGATGAAAACAATTGCAGAAAGAAAAATCAGCAACCTACTAACAATAACAATGTTCTTTTCCAAAACAAACGGTTTAAATTGTTTCCACTAAATTATTTTGCTTTTATTATTCAAATAGAAACAAAAAAAGGCTACCCAATGGTAACCTTTCTTTGAACGATATTTGTGAAAATGTAATTAAGATTTCTGAACGAGTTTTGCTTCAATCGCTAATGTAGCATGAGGCACACTTCTCAAACGTTCTTTGGAAATTAACTTTCCAGTAGCACGGCAAATACCATACGTTTTATTTTCGATACGAATAAGTGCATTTTGCAAGTTCTGGATGAATTTTTCCTGACGACCTGCTAAGTGTGCTGTTTCTTCTTTTGATAATACATCTGATCCATCTTCCAAAAGTTTAAAGGTTGGAGAAGTATCATCAGTACCATGGTCGTCTCTGTGCGAAAGAGTGCTTTTTAGCAACTCATAATCTTTTTGAGCTTCGCCAAGTTTTTTAAGTATTAACTGTTTGAATTCTTTCAATTCAGCATCGGTATAACGTGTACGTTTATCAGTATTGATAAATGGTGTAGGTGCCGGACCTTGAGGTTTGCGAATGGTTGGAGTTTTGTACTCCACCGCAGGCATTTCACCAAAAGTATGATGATCCTCTTCCATATCAATAACCAAATCCTGTTTTTTCTTAGCAACAGGAGCTGTTTTTTTTGTTGGAGCAGGAATAGGTTTAACAACTTTTACTTCCTTTACCACTTCTTTTACCACCTTTTTAGCAACTTCTTTTTTAGCAACTTCTTTTTTAGCAACTTCTTTTTTAGCAACTGGAGCAATTGGCTTTTTAGGGGCTAAAGCCTTTTTCGCTGGTTTCACCGCGTTTTTAACTTCTACCTTTTTTACTGCTTTTTTAGCAACGGGCTTTGCAGCTGGTTTAGCTACTTTTTTAGGAGTAACTTTTTTAGCTACTACTTTTTTTACCACTGCTTTTTTAATAGGCTTTTTAGCTACCACCTTTTTAGCAGGTTTAGCTGCTTTTTTAGGAGGTGCCACCTTTTTTACAAGTTTTTTAGGAGCCGCTTTTTTAACTGGTTTCGCAGCTTTTTTTGCAGGAGCTTTTTTCGCTGGCTTTTTTGCTACCGCTTTCTTTACAGGTTTCGCAGATTTCTTTACTGGTTTACCTTTTGTTACTTTTTTAGCCATGTGTCAGAATTGTTAATTAAATTTAGTAATAGTAATTAAAGTTTTTATTTCTTCTTCTAATTCAATCTCTGAGCCGTTTGCCGACTCAAGAACATCTACTAACTCCAAAGAAGAAGCTAAAATTTCCGCGCAAATATAGTCCAAATTATTATTTATGGCTGAATTTATTGAAGAATTTCTTTGAATTTTTACTTCTATGCGGTCAGTTACATCAAGATTGCTGTCTTTTCTTAGGTTTTGAATACGGTTTACCAACTCACGAGCCAGACCTTCTTCCCTTAGTTCGGGAGTGATGGTAACATCGAGGGCTACGGTTAATTGACCTGAATTAGACACTTTCCATCCGGGAATATCAACAGGAATAATTTCTACATCTTCAGCATAGAGTATGATTTCTAATGAAGATTTGGAATCTCCCAAGAAGCCTGAATATTTTGATTCAATATTGCCTATGATATGTTTTCCATGTTTCTCAACATCACTGATAATCAAATTTGCATTATCTTTTGAATAAGCCTGAATTAACTTCATATACTGCCCATAGCTCTTTCCAAGGGTTTTGAAATTCAATTTCAAATTCTTTACGATTTGAGTTTGCGATTCGTCAACCAGGTCGAGGTGTTTTACGTTTACCTCGGATAAAATTAAATCTTTTACCGCTTCTATTTTGGATTTATATGAATCGTCTAAAACCGGAATTTGAATTCTATTTAACGGTTGGCGAACACGGATATTTTCTTTTTTACGAATGGACAATACCATAGAAGAAATCTTTTGAGCAAGCTCCATACGTTCTTCTAAGTTTTTGTCAATGTTCGTTTCGTTGCTCACGGGGAACTCGCTTAAATGTAATGACTCGAACGAATCACGGCCGGTAACCGCATTCAAATCAGTAAATAATCTGTCCATAAAGAATGGCGCGATGGGAGCCGAAAGTTTAGCAATAACTTCGAGACAAGTATATAAGGTTTGGTAGGCAGCAATTTTATCCTGAGAATAATCACCTTTCCAGAAACGTCTTCTGCACAAACGTACGTACCAATTGCTCAAATGTTCGTCAACAAACGACTCTATGTATCGGCCTGCACGGTGAGGTTCGTAATCGCTGTAAGCTTCATCCACTTTTTTAATCAATGTATTCAATTCCGAAATAATCCAGCGGTCTATTTCGGCACGGTCTTTCATTGGTATTTCTGCTTCTGAATAACTGAACCCATCCACATTTGCATACAATGCAAAGAATGAATAGGTGTTGTGCAATGTTCCGAAAAACTTACGCTGAACCTCGGTAATGCCTTCCAAATCGAATTTAAGATTGTCCCAGGGAGCAGCGTTGGTTATCATATACCAGCGAGTGGCGTCAGGTCCGTATTTCTCGATTGTTTCGAAGGGGTTAACGGCATTGCCCAAACGCTTGCTCATTTTTTGCCCGTTTTTATCGAGCACCAAACCATTACTCACCACATTTTTGAAAGCAACAGAATCGAAACACATAGTGCCTATGGCATGTAGTGTAAAGAACCAACCACGAGTTTGGTCAACACCTTCGGCAATAAAATCGGCAGGATAATATTTTTTATTGTCAATTAATTCTTTGTTTTCAAAAGGATAATGTAACTGTGCATAAGGCATAGAACCCGAATCGAACCATACATCAATTAAATCCGGTTCACGAAACATTTTGTTTCCATTTGAAGAAACCAAAATAATTTCATCTGCATAAGGTTTATGTAAATCAAATGTATTGTAATTATCCGCAGTGTTATCTCCCACCGTAAATGCACCAAGCGGATTGGATTTCATAAATCCGGCCTTTACTGCTTTATCAATTTCTTTTTTTAATTGTTCTGCCGAGCCAATGCAAATGCGCTCAACCTCCCCTCCTTCGGAGGGGTCGGGGGAGGCTTCTGTCCAGATAGGAATAGGAATGCCCCAGAAGCGGGAACGCGACAAATTCCAGTCGTTCAAATTTTCGAGCCAGTTGCCAAAACGCCCTGTACCGGTAGATTCCGGTTTCCAGTTGATGGTTTTGTTCAGTTCAATCATTCGCTCTTTGTAGTCGGTAGTTTTAATAAACCATGAATCCAAAGGGTAATACAATACCGGCTTATCGGTGCGCCAGCAATGAGGATAGCTGTGTTCGTAGGATTCTTTTTTAAAGAGTTTGCCTTCTTCCTGAAGTTTCAAAACGATACGTTCGTCCACACTTAAATAGGCTTTCAGCTCTTTTATTTTTCCGTTATCTTCTAATATTTTTTTCTGAAACCTGAACTCATGTTCTTTTTCATCGTCTGTTAAATAGGCTTCTTTTACATATTCTTCACCGTACAAAAACACACCGTCTTTCACTTCCGGCAAAAACTTACCTCGTCTGTCCACCAATGTTAAGGAACCGATTCCGTTTTGTTTAGCAACACGAAAATCGTCTGCACCAAAACTAGGTGCAATGTGTACAATACCGGTACCATCTTCAGTGGTTACAAAATCTCCAACGATTACTTTGAAAGCATCGCCATCAGTTGGCTGAGCAAAAGGGAGAAGTTGTTCGTATTTTAACCCTTCTAAGTCGGAACCTTTGATAGTTCCTAAAATTTCAGAAGGCATTTCCTTCTTTCCATTCAATAAAAATATTGAACCATCAGGTTTTGTATTAAAGTACCTTGACACTAATTCTTTTGCAAGAATGACGGTAATGACTTCTCCAAATGTATGAGAAGGGTAAAAAGTTTTTACCAATACATATTCAATATTCTTACCCACAGCTAAAGCCGTATTACTAGGCAATGTCCAAGGTGTAGTTGTCCAGGCAAGGAAATAAACATCACCTGTTAACTTTAAACTTTCTAACATTGGACTTGAAACTGCTTTAAACATTGCCACAGCTGTTCTATCTTTCACATCTCTATAACATCCCGGTTGATTTAATTCGTGTGTAGAAAGTCCGGTACCAGCAGCAGGTGAATAGGGCTGAATGGTGAAGCCTTTATAAATTGCCCCTTTCGAATATAAATTATTCAGCAACCACCAAACGGATTCGATGTAGCGATTGTCGTAGGTTATGTAAGGGTGTTCCATGTCTACCCAATAGCCCATCTTTGCAGTAACATCTGCCCATACATCGGTATATTTCATCACATCTTTGCGGCATTCGATGTTGTATTGTTCCACCGAAATTTTCTTCCCGATGTCTTCTTTGGTAATCCCTAAAGCCTTCTCCACACTTAGTTCTATTGGCAAACCATGCGTATCCCAACCGGCTTTTCGTTTTACCTGAAAACCTTTTTGTGTTTTGTATCTGCAAAAAATATCTTTAATGGAACGGCTCATCACGTGGTGAATACCCGGTAAACCATTGGCACTTGGAGGCCCTTCGTAAAACACAAATGGTGTTTTTCCTTCGCGCGAAGTGATGGATTTTTCGAAAGTTTTGTTTTCATCCCATGTCTTCTGCACATCTTTGGCTGTTTGCGAAAGATTAAGACTGGTGTATGTTTTATATGTTTTACTCATCTGAGATTTATTTTTACCCAAAAATTAAGGATGGCAAAGATAAAAAAAAGCCCCTTTCATCCAACAGGATAAAAGGGGCTAATGGAAATGAAAATTAAACAGTGGCAATCACCTTTAATTCTATAGCGATTGGAGTTGGTAAACAATTTATCTCCACTGTTGTTCTGCAAGGTTGATTATCCTTAAACCATTCAGCGTACACACGGTTGTAGGTTGCAAAATCATCTTTCATATTAGTAAGAAAAACTTGAACATCCACCATTTGCTCCCAACTGCTTCCAGCTGCTTCCAAAATGTATTTTACATTCTGAAATACGGCATTGCATTGGGTTTCGATATCGTAAGAAACAATGTTTCCATTTTCATCTAAGTCCACACCTGGGATTTTTTTGGTGCCGCGTTCCCTAGGCCCTACTCCCGAAAGGAATAATAAATTGCCTACTCTGCGGGCATGAGGATATGCACCAACTGGTTCGGGTGCTTTGTTTGAATCTATTCTATCGTCTGACATTTTTCTTTTTTTTGATGGACAAAGATAGAAGTATAAGTGCGAATGTCAAAACTCGGTTTCTAAAAATGTATTTTTAAAAAATTAGTGTTCCCTACACTTTATTTGATATTTTTGCACCCAATCTATTTTACAAGGGGGATTAGCTCATTTGGCTAGAGCGCTTGCCTGGCAGGCAAGAGGTGGTCGGTTCGAATCCGATATTCTCCACACGATTTATTAAGAATTGATTTTTCTTTGATTCTGGAAGATGAAAACAAGGACCAAAACAACCTCGGCAACTGTTACTAAAACTCCTTCATTCTTTTCTTCGTTAGCCACTAACCATCTCTATTCATTTGTCTTAATTATTTTGGTAGGCTTGCTATTGTATTCGCATACGCTGAAATTTGATTATGCCAACATGGACGACAAGACGCTAATTGCCGATGACAAAGCGTTTGTGTCGAAATTGGCTAGCATACCTAAAGCATTTCAGCTCGATGTGTTTAAAGAAAAAAGAGGAACTTTTTATCGTCCCATTTTTGTGAGTTCACTCATTGTAGATGGCACATTGGGTAAGATGTCATTGAAGGTGTATCATTTTTCGAACATTGTTTTTCACTTACTATCGGCTTGTTTACTGCTGCTATTGCTTATAAAACTAGGGATACGCAGAGAAGTTGCTTTGCTACTTAGCCTTCTGCTCACAGTTCATCCTGCTTTGGTACAAGCGGTAGCATGGATTCCGGGACGAAACGATTCCTTACTTGCTGTGTTCGTCCTTTCCTCTTTTATATGTTTGATGAACTATATCAAAACAGAAAAAGGGATTCAGTTATTCTTACACCTCCTCTTTTTTTGTTTAGCGTTGTTTACCAAAGAAACAGCCATTGTGCTTCCGTTCTTGTATTTGCTTATGTTGAAATTTTGGGGCAATCGTCCTTGGATTTCTAAATCAAATGTAGTTGCTTTGTCGGCTTGGGGAGTTTCCATTTTGTTATTGATGGTAGCTCGAAACCATGCGATTCAAACCTCGCAAGGAGCCCACCCTGTTGAATTCCTTGCAAACATTCCGAACAACTTACCTGCTCTACTCCTTTATGCTGGCAAAATTCTTCTTCCGTTTAATCTTTCGGTGATGCCTACCATTGTTGATAGTTCCATCGTATATGGATTATTCACTATCCTTATTATTGCTTCATTGTTTTTCATCACACGCACTAAGTTTTCGTTGCTAGCCTGGTTTGGTGCTTGTTGGTTCGTGGCTTTTTTAATACCTGTACTTGTGGTTCCAAAAGAGTCGGCATTCTTTTACGAACAACGTTTGTACCTTCCACTCATTGGTGTATTCATCTTAATTAGCGAACTCACCATTGGTAAACGAACTGCTAAATGGTATCGTACATTCAACATAGTAGCCATCGCAAGTTGTCTTGTGTTTATTCCATTAAACTATATGTATAGTTTAAACTTTTCGGACAAATTAAGCTTCTGGGGAAACGCTACCAAGACTTCGCCCAACTCGGTGTATGTAAATAAAATTGCAGCAAGTGTGTATTACAAAGATGGAAATCTTGACATGGCCGAAACCCTTTATACAAAAGCAAAAAACCTCAACCCAAACGAACCTTCTATCAATAATGATTTGGGTATTATCTATAAAGACCGTCAAGCTTGGGACAAAGCCATCTCTTGTTTCATTGCCGAAATACAAATTACACCAAGTTCGGATAAGGCGTATTACAACTTGGCTTATGTATATTATAGTGTACACCGATTGGAAGATGCAGAGAAGAATTTCGAAAAAGTAATTTCACTCAACCCTGATTATACGGATGCTTATCAAAGTTTGGCTTTGGTAAATGCCGACTTGAAAGATTTTGAAAAGGCGCGATACTATACTGCCGAAGCACAAAAGCGCGGAGTGCAAGTGCCTCCCGATTTCTTGAAAGCAATACAGATGTAATTTACCTAACGGTAGAAAATCATCAATAAAAACTCAACAACAAAACCCAAAACGAAACCACAATAAACTTGGGCTGGGGTATGTGAGTTCAACTTCAATCGGGCATAGCCCACAATGCCTGCCACAAGAAGCGATAACATAAAAATAAATTGCATATCGAGTTGCAAGCGAAACATGATACCAAGTATTGCTCCCGCTATACCACCTATTCCAACAGTGTGAGCGCTTATCTTCCATTTATTATTAATGAGCAAGGTGAACAAAAGCGAGATGGTGGCACCTAGGATGAGTATCTTATAAACACTTGGAAAATCGGCATTGTAAAACAAATACAACAATGGGAAATAATAAAGCAAGGTGATGCTATACGGTATCCTTCGTTCTTTACGTAGTTCCATTTCCAAACTCTTTACTCGCCCGATGCGCAATAATATTAAGGTATTGACTGCAGGTAAGAAAAAAGTAAAAAAGAAAGTAATTGCTATCAGCATTACTTTTATACGCATGGGGGTGAAGGTAGAAATGTAATTTCTGGAAAAAAACAGAATCATAAATCCATAGGTTGGCATCAACAATGGATGTAGACTATAAGAGACCAGTTTTGCAAACCGATTTCCTTTTAACCCATTAGCAATGGGTTGTGTTTCGTCAGTTATCACTTATAATTCTTTTCTTAATCGCGCTACTGGAATTTCTAAATGTTCTCGGTATTTAGCTATTGTTCTGCGGGCTATGTTGTAACCTTTTTCGATAAGGATTTCCATCAACTTATCATCTGTGAGTGGTTGTTTTTTATCTTCGGCAGAGATACAATCGATTAGTATTTTTTTCACTTCGCGTGTTGATACTTCTTCGCCTTCATCGTTGGTTAACGACTCACTAAAAAATGTTTTTATTAAAAATGTTCCGAAAGGTGTTGTAACGTATTTGCTATTGGCCACGCGCGAAACGGTTGAAATATCTAAACTCACTTGCTCCGCAATGTCTTTTAGTATCATTGGTTTCAACTTGGTTTCGTCACCGGTTAAAAAGTACTCGCGCTGAAACTCCATGATGCAATTCATGGTATAGAGCAAGGTTTGGGCGCGCTGCTGAAGCGCATCGATAAACCAACGGGCTCCTTCAAGTTTTTGTTTTACAAAACTTGATGCTTCTTTTTCGGCTTTACTTTTTTTCTTAGCATACTCCTTTTGCATTTCTAAGTATTCTTTACTCACTCGCAAATCGGGATAATTACGGCCATTGAGTGAGAGTATGAGCATTCCATCTTCGTTGGTGATGGTGAAATCGGGAAGTATTTGTTGTTGACTTTTTAGTCCGTCTGAGGTCGAATTGCCTGGCCTTGGGTTTAGTTTCAATATCTCATGAATAACGGCTTTCAGCATTTCTTCGTCAAGCTTCAATCGTCTGGCTATCTTGTCGTAGTGTTTCCTCGAAAACTCTTCCATGTGATTTTCTACTACATCGGTGGCTAGCTCTACCACCATGGTTTGAACTTCTTTTCGTTTCAGTTGAAGCAACAAACATTCTTGAAGGTTGCGTGCTCCTATGCCTGCTGGTTCGAAATCTTGAATCACGGTGAGTAGATAGCTCAACTCTTCGATAGTGGTGGTGATGTTTTGAGAGAATGCAAGGTCATCTACAATCGATTCGAGATCGCGCCTTAGGTATCCGTCATCATCCAGATTCCCGATTAAATAGATGGAAACCTGATGCTGATGAGGCGTAAGGCTTTTCATGGCAAGTTGTTCTTCCAAGATGTCTTGAAACGAGATGCCTATGGAGAAAGGGATTTCTTTTTTTTCTTCGTCAGGGCTTTTGTTGTTCGATTTTTCTTTATAGCTCGCCCCCTCGTCATCGTCCATATAATCGCTTATCGAGAAATCTTCCGTTTGATGTTCTTCATCAGCAGGCACATCATCATAGTCTTCGCTTTCTTCTTCGGTCGATTTTTCTTCTTCCGTATCAATACCTTCTTCCAATGCAGGATTCACTTCCATCTCCTCTTTCACGCGTTGTTCCAATGCAATGGTAGGTAGTTCTAACATTTTCATCAACTGGATTTGTTGAGGAGATAAACGTTGACCTAACTTTTGTGTTTGAATTTGTTTTAACATAGCACTTGTTTTCCTGATTTTTCTTTACAAAAGTAGGAATTATTTTCTTCGTGATTGGAGAATTAAGAATCTAGCATTTATTTTATTGCTCCCGAATGGTCGGGACAGGAAAGACATGAAGGCGGATAGTTTAAAGTTGGAGGGTGAGTATTAGATTATTGTGTGTGGGATTTAGGATTGGTTGGATAACGAAGAGTGATGCGCTGACTAACTGCGCCCGATAGTAGCGAAAAGCCCGAAGCGAGAGAGTTTGTGCGGTGGTCGGACTTGAAGCGGATAGCGGGAGGAGGGGAAACGAAGAGTGATGAACTACCTACTCTAATTTAGATTTGAGATATTAAATTTGAGTATTGAGATGTGAGATATTTGGGAGGGAAATAAAAAGCCCCTTGCGGGGCTTAGTTGTGATAGTGGTTTTGGGGAATTACGCCATCGCCTTACTTTCCTCCAGTTGCTCTAAGAAAGTTTCAATCTTGGTAATGCTTTGTCCTTCGGAGAAGAAACGAAGGTCGCATAAATCGCCTTCGATAATAAGCGAAGGAACCCCTGTAATGGCCGACAAACGGCCCGGCATACCAAATTTAGCATTCGAGTTGTTGAAACATGTTTTGGAGTCGTGATAAACAATGCCATCAATTTTAAATTCTTTAAACCATTCCGAAAGCATTTTCATTTTGGCTTTCTCGCTGCGGTTAATAAAGATTTCGGTATAGGCTTTCGCTGTCGATTGCCAAGGGTCGTTTTCGTCAAACTTATCGAACACCCAGCTGCTGCAATAGGTAGAAGCCACCACAGCGGCATGGTTGGCATTAAACAAATCGCTGAACATACGCAGTTTTCCCCATATTGGCATGCCTTCCCAGAATATACGCAATTTGGCCTGAGGCAAAAATCCAATATTGTTTTTTACATTTTCTTCGAGTTCTTTCAAAAGGCCGGTATAATAGTCTTTGGCCACTTGTGTGCCGCGAAGCACCACAATAGGGCCCATGTGAATGGTTCCGTCAAAAAAGCTGAGCGGTGCATTCATGGCAGTAGAAGTTTTCAATACTTTTTGCCAAAGCAAAGTGGCTTCTTTGCTCAATCGTACTACATCTTTAAATTTATCGAGGTCGAATTTATTACCGCTTACCTGCTCGCAAACGGGAATCATTTTTTTGAACTGTTTTACTACCACATCAATTTCGTCTTGCGTAATCTCGTCAAGATGGCGAGGAGGTTGAATGCCTACAATAGGGCATTTGAACTCTTCTGCAAAATACTCAAACCAGTCTTCCACCTCGCGGCATTGATTGGTGTTGTAGGCAATGATGTCGGGCTTTGGAGCGCCTTTCATGCCATAATGTTTCTGAAGCGGACTTTCTTTTTTGAGGTACGAACCAATGTCGGCAGTGGTGTAAGAA
>Ga0194047_10001913_pt1 | contig 12293 bp, 13 predicted proteins | sample JunL225m_MetaG_2_FD_160070 | JGI IMG/M metagenome (GOLD analysis project Ga0194047, IMG submission 160070) | Anoxic zone freshwater microbial communities from boreal shield lake in IISD Experimental Lakes Area, Ontario, Canada - Jun2016-L221-5m | ecosystem: Environmental > Aquatic > Freshwater...
CATGGTGCTCAGATTAAGCGCGAAATCGAAGACACTGACTCTGACTGGGACCGCGAGAAGCTCCAAGAGCGTCTTGCGAAGCTTGCTGGTGGAGTTGCTGTTGTCAAGGTTGGCGCCGCAACTGAAGTTGAACTTAAAGAGAAGAAGCACCGCATTGAAGATGCACTTAGTGCAACTCGTGCAGCTATTGATGAAGGAATCGTTGCCGGTGGTGGCACAGCACTAGTTCGTGCACGTGCAAGCGTTGAAGCATTGATTGCAACATTGATTGGTGACGAAGCAACCGGTGCTCGCATTGTTGCTAACTCTCTTGACGCTCCTCTTCGCCACATTGCACAAAACGCTGGTTTCGAAGGTGCCGTTAAGGTTCGCGAAGTTGCTGACGCGAAGGGTTCAATTGGACTCAACGCTGCAACTGGTGAACTTGTAGACCTCGTGAAGGCTGGAGTAATTGACCCAGCGAAGGTGACACGTTCTGCACTACAGAACGCTGCATCAATCGCTGCGTTGCTACTTACTACTGAAGCAATCGTTGCTGACAAGCCAGAGCCTGCAGGCGCACCTGCTGGTGGTGGCATGGGCGACATGGGCGGGATGATGTAACTCGTCCATTTGGACTTTAGAAACCCCCGGGTGAAAACCCGGGGGTTTCTGCTTTCTTGGCTGAAATGCAAATTCTTAATTGGGCGTAGCATGGTTACATGACTAATCAAGAACCGCTCAGTCCATCAAACGGTCTCAATGTTTTGCACCTCTTTTGTCACCCAGACGGAGCTGTTGACGCATCTGCAGTAAAGCGTGCGGTTGAAGAAGCCAAAGAAGTAGGCATGCAAGTTGTAACTGCAGCCATCATGGGCGCAAAAGCCGACACCTGCTTCATGGTTCTTGGCACAAACCTCTGGGACCTACGAAAGTTCCAGTCAAAAATTCAAGCGGCTGGATTCATGGTCGCCGAGAGCTACGTTTCTGTAACTGAAATTTCTGAATACGCCCAGGGCATGCCAGAAAAGATGATCAATGACCGTCTTTTCCCAGTTCTTCCACCAGAAGGAATGAAGGCATTCTGCTTCTATCCAATGTCAAAGCGCCGTGGCGAAAAAGACAACTGGTACAAGTTGCCGTACGAAGAGCGCGAAGAACTTATGCGCCAGCACGGTAAATCTGGACGTGACTTCAAGGGTCGTGTCCTTCAGGTTGTTACCGGATCAACTGGTCTAGACGACTGGGAGTGGGGAGTGACGCTCTTTGGTGTCCACGTTGACGACCTCAAGGACTGCGTCTACACAATGAGGTTCGACGAAGCGTCGACGCTGTATGCGGAATTCGGTGCTTTCTATACCGGACTCGTTGGTTCTGTGGATGAAGTTCTAGACGCCACACTGGCCTAGACATCATTGGTAGCGTCAAAGCGTGAGTGATCCAGTATCTGAGAAGACGCTTCGGCGTTGGGCTGAGTCCCTTGCGGGACTTGCTCGCACCGGGATGGGCTTCACCGAAAGTCAGTACGAACGCGAACGTTACGAAGAGATTCTGAACATCGCTGGAGACATAAAAGCTGCTGCTGACCACGGGACGCATGATGTTCTCGACGCGCAGGGACATGTTGTTGAGTGGATGAAACAAATTGGTAAGGGGATCCCCGGTTACGTAACGCCAAAAGTTTCTGTGGGCGCAGCTGTGTCAAACGAAAAAGGCGAACTGCTTCTTATTCAGCGTGCTGACTCTGGATTCTGGTTGTATCCAACTGGGTGGTGCGACGTTGGATACTCTGCACCTGAAGTTGTTGTGAAAGAAGTTCAAGAAGAAACTGGTTACGAGGTTGAGCCGATCCGTCTCATTGGAATTCTTGATGGTATGCGACTTGGCGCATCACGAGTTCCACTGTATTCAATGCTGTTTCTGTGCAAACTGACCGGTGGTTCAATGAACATTCATGAACTTGAATGCACTGATGCTGGTTGGTTCACAAGAGACAACCTCCCATCCCCACTTATTGGTGCAGAACGCTGGGTTGATCATGTGTTCTCAGCAATTGAAGGCGAGAAACGTGATGTGTACTACGACGAGCTTCGAGTTCCAGTGTGGAGGAATGAAGAATGAGCCTCTTAATTGACATTGCATCTAGTGCCACTGAAGAACTACTTAATGGACTTAACAATTTAGTTCCACAACTGTCTTCAAGCGCAGCGCCACTGACAATTGGTGAAGTTGAAGCACTCATTGCTAATCCAGCCGTTTCTGTTTTTGTTGCAAAAAATGATGGAGCGATTGTTGGGACTCTGACACTCGTCGTCTTTCCAATCCCATCTGGCCTTAGAGCATGGATTGAAGACGTTGTTGTTGATGAAGGGGCTCGTGGTCTTGGCGCAGGTGCAGCATTAACTGAAGCTGCTGTTGCAGAATCAAAGAAACGTGGTGCACGTTCTATTGATCTAACGAGTCGCCCTTCAAGAGAAGTGGCGAACGCGATGTACGTGAAGTTGGGTTTCGAGCAACGCGAAACCAATGTCTATCGACTCAGCCTCAAGTAATTGGAAAATACTGAACAACAGAAGAGAGTTATTCGAACTCTGAGTGCAGCCCAGATTCTGAATGGTATTGGAACATCTGGGACCGTTGCCGCAGGGTCTTTGCTTATTGCATCAATTTCAAAGTCGGAATCACTTGCTGGTCTCGCACAGACAACAACAGTTCTTGGTGCTGCGATGATGGCGCTGCCACTTGCGAGGTTGACTCAAAAAGGTGGCCGCAGATTCTCTCTAATTAGTGGTTATTCCATTGGGGGATTAGGCGCAGCACTAGCTGTTCTTGGCGGTATCCATAAAGTTCTGTTTCTTATGCTCGCGGGTTCATTTTTTATTGGTGCAGCTTCTGCATCTGGGTACCAGGCTCGATTCGCAGCGATTGACTTAGCGACCGCTGAGAATAGATCTCGAAATCTTTCCTTCGTCGTGTGGGGTTCAACTGTTGGTGCAGTCACCGGACCAAACCTTATGCAGCCCTCAGGAGACATTGCGCACTATTTCCACCTCCCAAGACTGGTGGGTCCATACTTCATAGTGGGCATAAGCCTGGCTCTAGCGACGGCCGTGATCTACTTTTTCTTAAAGCCAGATCCTTATCTAACAGCAAATCTTTCTTCTGATGGTGTCACTCAGAAAAAACATGAAACCACACGAGCTGCGCTTAAACACATTCGAGAAATTCCCCAAGCGTTGTTTGCAATAACGGCAATTGGTATTGGCCATTTGGCCATGGTTTCAATAATGGTAATGACCCCAGTTCACATGTCTCACGTTGACGTGACGCTTTCTGTCATTGGCTTAGTAATAAGTGTTCACGTACTGGGGATGTATGCATTCTCTCCATTAGTTGGAATGCTTAGTGACAAAGTTGGCAGAGTTCGAGTAATTCAGATAGGCATTGCACTACTTGTGCTTTCAGCTGTAGTTGCTGGGATGTCACCAGCAATGAATGCGGTATCGCTTGGAATTGGACTATTCCTGCTGGGACTCGGATGGTCTTGCACCCTTATCGCTGGCTCGACGCTGTTGTCTGAATCTGTATCAATTGAAATGAGACCATCATCTCAAGGCGCTAGTGACCTTGTAATGAACTTGATGGGTGCAATTGGTGGCGCCATGAGTGGCGTAATAATCGGACTGTTTTCATTTGGATGGCTCTGTTCCTCAATTGGTGCTCTAGTGCTGTTGCTCGGAATATGGTCATTAAAGGTTGAATAAGTAATTTCGCATTAAGGCGCATATTGAACATGTTGGCTACCAAAAGTAAAACGCTTGCCTAGTAGTGAATATTTATTTTCTCTTAAGTGAGTAGGGTTGAATGTTCTATGGATGAACTCGCTCCCTGCCCTAAGTGCCAATGTGTCAATACATATGAAATGGGTGCATTGCTAGTTTGTCCAGAATGCGCCCACGAATGGATTGCGCAAGAAGAAGCTTCGGATGAAGTGGTTGATGATGTTATTCGTGACGCAGTAGGCAACATCTTGCAAGATGGCGATACCGTCACGATTATTAAAGACATGAAGGTGAAGGGAAGTTCCAACACATTAAAAGTTGGTACACGAGTTCGCAACATTCGTCTCACTCCAGGCCCAGGCGGCCATGACGTTGAAGCTCGTGTTGATGGCTTTGGCGATTTGTATCTTAAGTCCAGCATTATGAAAAAGGCATAATTTTCAATCAAATTCGGGTGTAGGTTCGTTTATGAGCTATTTCTCGGATCTTCTCCCTGCAAGCTCTGATTACAAAAATCTTCGTCGAACGTGGCGTGTTGATTTTCTCGCTGGGATAACTGTTGGCATCGTTGCACTGCCTCTTGCCCTTGGATTTGGAATCACAAGTGGAGCAGGCGCGCAGGCAGGTCTGATTACTGCTATTTATGCGGGAGTAGTAGCCGCGATATTTGGTGGTTCGAATTATCAGGTGAGTGGACCAACTGGTGCCATGACGGTGGTCTTAGTTCCAATCGTTGCCAAATACGGTGTCAGCTCTCTTATGCCGCTCGGCCTTACGGCTGGAATTCTTGTCATCATTATGGGTGCGACTCATTTGGGCAGTTATCTAAACAAGGTCCCGGTCCCTGTGCTTGAGGGGTTCACACTCGGTATTGCAGTCGTTATTGCACTTCAGCAATTTCCGTCTGCTCTTTCTTCTCCGACTGTTCCATCAAGCAATACTTTTTCCACCGGCATAGCTACGTTTAAACATGCCCTAAACGCTGGTCTTCATTGGCCGTCCCTGCTGATTGTTGGTTTAACACTGCTTGTTAAATTCAGCTACCCGTGGCTGGCGAACAAGATTCACATGAAGTTTCACATTCCCGCGAGCTTTCTCGCGATAGTTGTTTCTACGGTTGTTGTCCAAGTTTTTACAGTCAACACTCCAGATATTGGACACCTACCAAGAACGCTGTTCATCAGCTACTCACTTGGTGAGTCTCATATAAAAATTTGGCCACTTGTTGTTGGGGGAATTGAAATAGCTCTTCTTGCTGCGATTGAATCATTGCTATCGGCAAGGGTTGCAGACCAGATGGCTCACATTCATGAACCGGCTGCTCAGTTCAAGCCGAATAGGGAGCTGCTCGGACAAGGAGTTGCGACGTTGGTTTCGTCGATGGTTGGTGGAATGCCAGCAACGGGAGCAATCGCGCGGACAAGTGTGAACATTCGCTCTCACGCCAGTTCTAGGTTCTCAGCAATTATTCACGCCATATTTTTGCTCGTAGTAGTTCTTGCACTTAGCCCACTTATCTCAAAGATCCCACTGGCGGCCCTAGGCGGAGTGCTTATTGGCATTTCACTTCGAATCGCGAATCCTGTTCGACTTCGAGAACTACTCACAACATCGAAATCAGACGCAGTGTTGCTGCTCTTTACGGCAGCTCTTGTGGTTGTAATAGGGCTGATATGGGCAATTGGTATTGGAACAATTACATATTTTGTTGTTAGCTATTTTGTTAAACAGAAGTCGCAAAACGCTAAAAAATAAATCAATGTGCGCTTGCGTTCACTTCTTTAAGTTTTCCTTTACCGGGTAGCGGCTTTATTACAGCGAGTGCTACAACGTATGAAATCCCAGCGATCACGAAGCAACCGTGGTGGAATCCGTTCATGAATGACGAAACCACGTCCGGCTGAATTTTTTCTGCGAGTGATGACGGCAAACTTTGCAGGGTTCCAACTGCTTGCTGCATTGAAGAAGCCGCGTTGGCGCTCACAGCTGAAGGCAGGCTCGCTGGTCTAAATGCACTAATAATTTGTGGTCCAAATGTTGAGCTAAAGACTGATCCGATTACCGCAACGCCAAGAGTTCCACCGAGTTCTCGCGTCACGTTGTTAACAGCAGACCCACCACCAATTTGGGTTGGGGGGAGTGATGTCATGATCGCTGCGGTTGATGATGCCCCAATTAATGCGAAGCCGAGAGCCATTGCACACATTGATCCAACAACGGGTCCAAAATACGCAGAGTTTGCAGGAAGAAGACCCATCCAGAAGATAGCGGTTCCCTCGATTGCTATTCCGAGGCTGATGATTAATCGGGCACCGTATTTAAGGGCCAAGCTCGCACCGATTGGAGTGAAAATTCCGGTAACGATTGCAAATGGCAAAGTGTGCACACCTGAAGAAAGAGGTGAGTACCCGCGCACTAATTGAAAGTACTGCGTAACTAGAAAGATAAATCCAAATAGTGCGAAGAATGAAATTGCAATTGATCCTGCTCCAGCTGAGAACGCAGGACGCTTGAAGAGTCGAACATCAAGGAGTGGCTCGTTGTTACGAAGTTCCCAAATAACAAAAGACAACAGTAAGACTGCAGACGCAGCAAAGAGCAGGAGCGTTGTCTGAGCTTTCCAACCCCACGTGGGCCCTTGAATAATTGCTAGCAACAATGTGGTTAGCCCTGATGATCCAAGAACAAGCCCAAGAAGATCGAAGCGATGTACTTGCGGGCTCTTTGACTCAGGAATAATGAAGTGACCAAAGAGAAGTGTGATTACACAAAGCGGCAGGTTGACAAGAAAAATTGAACCAAACCAGAAGTGAGTGATTAATGCTCCACCGGTGATTGGCCCGAATGCAACTGCGGCACCTGATGTTGCGCCCCAGAAGCCAAATGCTTTTGCTCGTTCTGCCGGGTCCTCAAAAACAACGGTCAGGATTGAAAGTGTCGCGGGGAAAATAAACGCAGCAGCCATTCCCATAAGTGCACGCCAGCTGATTAGTTGTGAAGTTGAAGTAGACCATGCCGCAAGTGTGCTGAAGAGTGCGAAAAAAACCAGACCAAACTGCATTGTTCTTTTGCGACCGAAGCGATCAGATGCTGCAGCACCAGCAAGAAGTAAACCAGCGAATGGAAGGGAATATCCGTCAACTATCCACTGAAGAGCAGAGTTAGAGGCATGAAGGTTTTGTGAGAGGGCCGGGATCGCGACATTGACAATTGTGTTGTCAACAACTACCAAGAAAACACTCAGGCAAAGCACCGCGAGTATTTGCCATCTACGGTCATGGTTGGTGTTCATTAGTTCTCCAAACAATTAACTCAAAAGTGATGCAATGGACACGTGTACAACGAAATCTCACATAACCTTAATGGTTATGAAGCTAAGTGATAAACCACGCGCAGATGTCGAAGTCTTAATTGGCGCACCAGTTGAAAAAGTTTGGCCATTTATTTGTGATCCAGATCTTCCAGCAAAATTCTCAGAAGAGTTCCAAGGTGCCGTGTGGCTTGATGGAGCACAGCCCAGTCTCGGTTCAAAATTTAAAGGCACAAATAAAATGGGCGAGAGAGTTTGGACTACTACATCAACAATCACGGATTTCTCGGTTAATGAAATTTTCGAGTGGACTGTTGAAGACTTGGACAACCCTGTATCGGTTTGGTCCTTTCAATTATTCCCAGATGGTGACACAACGCTATTAAAGATGTCCGGAGTTCTTGGAACTTTCAATGAAACTGGCCTTCACGCCGCAATCGCGAAAGATCCAGAAAACGAAGAAAAGATTGTCGGGGGGCGTATGAATCAGTGGCGCCAAAACATGCAGAAAACCGTTGAAGGAATTAAGCAGCTAAGCGAAAAGTAATCATTTTTTTGCAAGTGGTAACTGAAAACTAATTGACAGCCCACCAAGAGTGCTTTGTTCAGTCTTCATTGAGCCGCCAACAGCTCTTGCAACATCAGCCATAATGCTCATACCCAGCCCTGAGCCTCCGCTTTCTCGTGAGCGAGAGTCATCACCTCGAGCGAATCGTTGCGGCGAAAGTCCGTACCCAGCAGATAGTCCTGGCCCTCCATCTTCAATTTTTAAATAAATGAGTGATGAATCACTAGTCAGCAAAATTCGCACTGGAGCCTCACTAGGTGTGTACCGCTGAATGTTTGTAAGTGCATTAGTAATCATTCGGTGCAAGAAGTCTTCAGGAGCAATGATGTGCACATCATTTTCAATTTCCGATGTGACTACGCGCTGCGGGTTATCTGCTTTGAAGTCGAAAATAGCTGTAGTTGCGAAATCGCTCAGATTTACCAATGAGCCCTGAACGAATGGCGACTCATTAATTTCTGCAAGAAAAAGAAGGTCGCCAATAAGTACATCCATTCGGTCCACCTCACGCTCAACGCGGTCTGCTGCGCGTTGTCTCTGATCATTAGAGATGCTCCCGTTCTGCAACATCTCGCTGTAACCCTTGATAACGGTGAGGGGAGTGCGAAGCTCGTGAGAAGCGTCACCAATAAAGCGCTGCATCGCAATGTTGCTTGATTTTTCAATTTCGATGGTCTTCTTTAGATTTCCAACCATTACACCGAGAGAAGATTGCAGGCTGCTCAGCTCAGGGGTTGTGCTTGCTTTTGGTAGCTCGGCAACGTAGTTATTTTTTGAAATTGCTTCGGCGTATTCAATTAAATGATTGATGGTTTTTAAACTTGAACGCATCAAACGGCGCGCTATAAGGGTTATAAAGATTGCAATCAGTAGCCCTGCAAGAAAAACCTCTCGCTCTAAGCGGTGGTTAGCATTTTGAAGCGCGAGTGTTGATGCTGCGACAAGCAAGAAATCGCCACCACCAATTGGCATTGATTTAATTCTGAAACCAGGGATGCCGTCCACCTCGGCTATTGAATGAAGCGTGGACTTTGCATTCGCCAACGTGGGGGTCTTTGTAAGCGGGTTCGACCCTGTCTTTATTGGCGTTGCGGCATTTGAGGAACTAATGACAACAAGGGTTACGTCGTAGTTATTTTCCTGAACAGTGTTTAGAGCATTGTCTAGGGCGGTAATTTGATTACTTAGTCCGCTATTTATGACTGCAGTAATTGGTACATCTATGGCTGCAATTTCTGATCTTGAACTTATAGATATTGCAAGCCAGCCAATCGAAAACGCAACTAGTGCTGTTGCAACGACAAGCAGAACAGTAATTCGAGTTGAGAGTCGCACTTTACGTTTGCGGCTCCATTAATTTAAAACCAACACCACGAACGGTCGTAATGGGGCTAAATCCTTCGCGATGAATCTTTTTGCGTAGGTAAGAAATGTAAGTATCTAAAACTGAAGTTTCAGAATCAAAGTCAATTCCCCAAACTTCGCTCAGCAACTGTTCACGAGTGAATAATTTATTTTTCTTGGAAAGTAACACCTCAAGTAGATGAAACTCTGTCGCTGATAGTTCTATGAATTCATTTTCGTAGTGAACTTCATGTGTACCAGCGTCAAGTGTGAGTTGGCCACAATGAAACTCACCGGATGTACTTATTTCCGGCTCAGATCTGCGAAGGATGGCAGCCACACGAAGGAGTATTTCTTCCAGGCTGAATGGCTTTCGAACATAATCGTCAGCACCAATTCTGAGTCCCTTCGCTACATCTGCGGGGGCATCTCTTGCAGATAACAGCAAGACAGGAATTTCGTTCTTATCTTTTCGTATTGTTTCAAGAAATGTAAATCCATCCATGTTTGGCATGTTGATGTCCACAATGCAGAGATCGACTTTGGTCGTTTTTAAAATTCGAAGAGCCTGTTCACCATCAGATGCAACTTCAGCGCTATAGCCAGCAATTCGAAGTGAGTCACCTAATAAGTCGCGAACACCTGGCTCGTCATCAACTACCAAGATTGTTGTCACATAGATGAGCGTACCCCTTATGGATGCAAGGGAAATGGGCTTTATTTTGAACACATACAGTTCTCAGATGAGACTTAGCCTCTTCACAGAATCTTCACAAACTAGCCCTTTAGTATTGAAACAACGAAGGAGTACATATGAAAAAAATTCTACTTAGAGGCGCCACTGTTTTAGCTTTGACGACATCACTCGCTACAGTCGCTGCAACTGCTGCAAGCGCAGATGGTGGAACCAGCAGCCCCACAAGTGCAGTCTCGACCTACCACGCAGCACACGCGACCATCAAGAAAGCGTTTACTGCATCTGTTTCCTCAGCAAAGGCCGCGCTACAAGCGGCACTGACAAGTGCGACAACAGATGCACAACGTAAGTCAGCTCATGCTGCATTCAAAGCAGCCGTACAGTCAGCTGTAGCTGCTCGCAATGCTGCAGTTGCAGCACTTGGTACGCCACCAACAAAAACAACAGCTGGAAGTTCGAAGCCGTCGCTCAAAACTCAGCACGGAGCAATCGATGCAACATTTCACGGTGCTATTGCATCTGCAAAGACAGCTCTAGAAGCATCACTCTCTGCAGCGACTACGTCAGCTCAGCGAATTGCTGCTCGTCAAGCATTTCAAGCTGCAGTTGCTGGAGCAGTGAGTGCACGTCAGGCTGCCCTTACTTCACTTAGGACGCCACCAGCTAAATAATTTTTGCCTGTAGTACGCCCCCTACTGCTCATTATGAGCGGTAGGGGGTTTTTCCCATATTGGCGAAGTTCCAATAGAGTCAGTACTGACGAATAAAGGAAAATGCATGACTACCGTTCTCTGTGGTGTCCACCAAGCGCTTGACGTACTCGCTTCTGATTTTCCAGAAGTCGAAGTAATTGATCTCACAACAAACAAGGACCCACTACCCAAGGGTGCAATTCTTTTTGCTGGGTACGGTGAAGAGACTATGAAGGCCGCCGACACTGCTGAAGTTTCGTGGATTCAGCTTCCTCACACGGGGATTGACACAGTAAACCCATCACTACTCAACGCACCAGTCGTTACGTGCGCCAAGGGAGCTGAATTAGTTCCAATTGCGGAATATGTTCTCGCGTCAATGCTGGCGTTCGGCAGAACGTTTCCTGAGACGTGGTTGAAAGAAGCACCAGAGCACTGGTTCTTCCAGAAGACTCAGTGCTTGATGGGACAGCGCGTTGGGCTCGTTGGTTTTGGTGGCATTGGCCAGCGTGTTGCAACACTCGCCAAGGCGTTCGACATGGACGTTGTTGCTGTTCGCCGCACAACTACGCCGAGTGAAATTCCAGGCGTTTCAATTGCGACGTCGCTCGAAGAAATTCTTCCAACACTTGACCACTTAGTTCTTTGTGCACCAAGCACTACTCAGACTAAGCATCTAATGAACGAGAAAATGTTCTCACTCGTAAAGCCAGGACTCCATCTTGTGAACATTGCTCGTGGAGCACTCATTGATGAAGAAGCACTTCGCGCAGCACTTGACGATGGGCGAGTGGCTCGTGCTTCGCTTGACGTCTTTGACCCAGAACCGCTTCCAGCGGGGCACTGGCTCTACTCGCACGAAAAGGCATTCATCACTCCGCACTCTTCGTGGACCGGTCGTCCATTCCTCTCTGGCGCCACGCAGGTGTTTTGCGAGAACCTCCGCCGGCACTTGGATGGTCTGCCGCTTGAGGGGATCATCGACGTGGAGCTTGGCTACTAAAGCGTTTTACGTAAATATGGCCAGGTATTTAGACCAGATGTAGAGTGGGTCTAGAGCGCAATCAAAGGGGAACCATGACTGATATTGCTGAGAAGTTCACACCACAACAGAGCGAGTTGAAGTTCAATCTTCCTCCAACATTTGACTCAATTGAGGCTGAAAGACAGCACCGCAAAGAGAAGCTCGCTGGAGCTCTTCGAATTTTTGGAAAGCTCGGATTTTCTGAAGGTGTTGCTGGGCACATCACCGCACGTGACCCTGAACTCCTTGATCATTTCTGGGTTAACCCCTTCGGAATGAATTTCCGTCACGTTCGTGTATCAGATCTCATCTTGGTAAACCACAGTGGAGAAGTTGTCCATGGTGACAAGCCAGTGAACCGAGCAGCTTTTGTAATTCACGCTGCCGTTCACGCAGCTCGACCTGACGTTGTTGCCGCCGCGCACTCTCACTCGGTCTACGGAAAAGCATTCTCATCACTTGGACGCACACTCGACCCACTCACACAAGACGCATGCGTGTTCTTTGAAGACCATGTACTCGTTACTGAAGGAGGAGGGCGAATTGTTCTCGACGAAGAGAGCGGTCGCGTTCTTGCTGACGGACTTGGAAATTGCAAGGCTGCAATTCACCAGAACCACGGCCTCTTTACAGTGGGCCAAACAGTCGATGAAGCAGCATGGTGGTTCATCACTATGGAGCGAACATGCCAAGCGCAGCTTCTCGCTGAAGCGGCAGGTAAGCCAATTCACATCTCTGACGAGAATGCTCGCTACACCTTGGAGCAAACTGGTCACCCACTTGCTGGATGGTTCTCATTCCAGCCACTCTGGGATGACATTGTAAAAACTGATCCAGAGTTATTTGACTAATTCGTCGCGTTAATCGCATTGTCCTCGAGACTACGATTAGTCGTAG
>Ga0194047_10001920_pt1 | contig 12266 bp, 10 predicted proteins | sample JunL225m_MetaG_2_FD_160070 | JGI IMG/M metagenome (GOLD analysis project Ga0194047, IMG submission 160070) | Anoxic zone freshwater microbial communities from boreal shield lake in IISD Experimental Lakes Area, Ontario, Canada - Jun2016-L221-5m | ecosystem: Environmental > Aquatic > Freshwater...
AGGCACTATTTATTAACTGCATTTTAACACTGAGAACAATCGTTTATTTATTACAGAGAGCTTCTCTCCTATTCGTCCGCCAAAACGATATATTAATAATTACGGACAATTTTTAGAACATTCACCTTATTGTGAAAGGGATATTAAGTTACCTGAAAATCTTGAAACCAATGATGAAATAGGCGATTTTAAAGTCCTCATCAAAAAGGAAAACATGATATTTCCATATACTTATGGTTCTCATCCTTTTGATGCAATTGGTTGGGATGGATTTCAATATCCTTATGGATTTTCGATACATAATTATGAGCCAATAACTGGTCGTGTGCATATGCCACCTCCAATTCATCAAACTTTTGAAGGACATAATTTTGTGATCTGTTCATTTGTTCCTCGCATGTATGATTATCATCCGCAAGCAATTCCTGCACCTTATGCGCATAGCAACGTGGATAGTGATGAAGTCCTGTATTATGTTGCCGGAGATTTTATGAGTCGCAAACATGTTGAACGTGGAATGATCAGTTTGCATCCAAAAGGAATTCCACACGGACCGCATCCCGGAACTATCGAAAAATCAATTGGGAAAACTGAGACTAAAGAATTAGCTGTTATGGTTGATCCGTTTCATCCTTTGCAAATAACTGAAGAAGCAATGAAAATGGAAGACCCGAATTATTATAAAAGTTGGGTAGAATAATTGATGATTCGATAATTTGATGATGAAGAAATTAAGTGATGAGGTGATGAAAAATTTTTTATATTTTTGAAACATGAAAGTATTACTTGATATAAAAGAAAACAAAGCTGCATTTGTATTAGAACTTTTGAACAACCTTACGTTTGTAAAAGTTGAACCTTTATCTCCTTATAAAGAAGAAGTACTTAAAGGAATTAAAAAAGGTGTTGATGAGATCAATTCAATTAGAGCTGGAAAATTGAAAGGTATTTCTGCAAGAACATTACTCAATGAAATTTAACATAATAGCTACTCCTAATTTTAAAAAGGAACTTAAACGATTAGCTAAAAAGTATCCTTCATTAAAATTTGAGTTTACTGAATTAATTGGAAATCTTGAACAGAATCCGAAACAAGGAATTGAAATTGGAAATCATTACTATAAAATACGAATAGCAATTGCCAGCAAAGGAAAAGGTAAATCAGGAGGAGGACGAGTAATTACTTTTGTTCAAATTGTTGAAAGTAATGTATTTCTTATTTCGATTTATGATAAGAGCGAACAAGAAACAATAACAGCGAAAGAATTATTGGAATTGGTTAGAGAAATTAAATAACTATATTATCAAAAAATGAATACACAAACAATAGAAAAAAAAGATTTCCTTCCATTGAATGGAACGGATTACATTGAATTATATGTTGGCAATGCAAAGCAAGCTGCACATTTTTATAAAACAGCATTTGGTTTTCAAAGTTTGGCTTATGCCGGACCAGAAACAGGAGTAAAAGATCGTGCTTCGTATGTGCTTGTTCAAAATAAAATGCGTTTGATGCTTACATCACCAATGCATTCCGATCATCCTATTTCTGAACATATCAGAAAACATGGTGATGGTGTGAAAGTTTTAGCATTAATAGTTGATGATGCATACGATGCTTATGAGCAAACCACAAAACGTGGTGGAATTTCATGCATGGAACCAAAAACTTTATCTGATAAAAATGGAGAAGTTCGATTGAGTGGAATAAAAACGTATGGCGAAGTAGAACATATTTTTGTTGAACGCAAAAATTATAACGGAGTTTTTATGCCCGGCTTTGTTGAATGGAAAAGCGCTTACAATCCAACAGAAACAGGTTTACTTTATGTAGATCATTGTGTAGGAAATGTTGACTGGAATGGAATGAATCCACGTGTGAAATTTTATGAAGAGGTAATGGGTTTCAATAATATTTTATCATTTGATGATAATGATATTTCTACCGAATACTCTGCATTAATGAGTAAAGTAATGAGCAATGGAAATGGGTATGTAAAATTCCCTATTAACGAACCAGCTGTTGGGAAAAAGAAATCTCAGGTAGAAGAATACTTGGATTTTTATGAAGGTGAAGGAACACAACATATTGCTATTGCAACCAATGATATTGTTTCAACAGTAAAACAATTAATGGCTCGAGGAGTTGAATTTTTAAAAGTTCCAGCAAGTTATTATGAAGATTTGTTTGACCGTGTTGGGGAAATTGAAGAAGACATTGAACCATTAAAAGAACTTGGAATTTTAGTTGACCGTGATGACCAAGGATATTTATTGCAACTATTTAGCAAACCTGTTGAAGACCGTCCAACAATGTTTTTTGAAATCATTCAACGTAAAGGTGCTAAATCTTTTGGTAAAGGAAATTTCAAAGCATTGTTTGAAGCTTTAGAAAGAGAACAAGATATCAGAGGAAATTTATAATTTTTTTGATTTGATGGTTCGATGATTCGTTAATTTGATGATTTGATAATTAGACAATTTCATGATTCATTGTCTCCTCTAAATTGTGTTGCTATCGAATCGAGAATTAAATCCCACATAATAATTATAAGAGGCATGCAATTTTGTATGCCTTTTTTTATTTAAAGTACTTTAAAATTTTTCTTTGTGTACTTAGTGTCTGTTAATCAAAAAAAGCTTAGTGAACTTTGTGGTTAAAAAAAAATGCCAATCAGAGGTAAAATATTTCATTTCATCAAATCATAAAGTGTGGTAATCTTAAATTTCTTTTCAATTTCTGAAAACGTTTTAGTATCCTCAATTTTCAATATTTTTCCTTTGCCAGGAATTATATCAAAAAAGTTATCCGACAATTTTATTTCATCATCATTCAATTGTATGTATACATCTTTAGCAAGCACATCTGTTGAAATAGTAAAAGTGTGTTCATCATTTTTCACAAGTTTTAAAGAAGGTTTAGTCACCTTCAAATCTCCATCTCTGGTAAAATAAAACTGTGAATTTGCCATTTCTAATTTCTCATCCGAAACGATATTACACGATAGCATAATTTCATTTCTGTTATATTTTTCAAACACTTGCTTTTCGAGAAGATAAATCATTTCAGAAGAGTTTGAAGCAAAATGAATAAGAGATGAAGAAGATTCATTCCAAAGAATTTTCCCGTTTAAATCTAACAAACGAATTTCAAATTTCCCTGAAATGGTAATTAATTTATCTGAAACAAGATGAACTTCAATTCCGTTGTTTACTTCTTTATAAGTAATCAATAAATTATTGAACGAACGTTTCGATTGGTAATACAAAGCTTTTCTATTGCCATAATAATCAATTGCACTCCACGAAATAGATGGCCAACAATCATTCAACTGCCAAAACAATGAACCCATGCAATTTGGCTTTGCATTGCGATGAGCTTCAATTGCAGTTTTCATTCCGTTTGCTTGAACAAGTTGTGAAAGGAAAATGTACTTTTCAAAATCGTTTACAGGTTTATATTCATCAAAAATTGCAGATTGGATATTTTCAAAACCGTGCGCATTTTTTTGATGATTTTTGAATGCTTCATTTCCAAAATTCAAATCATCAGTTGTTACAAATTTCTTGATTGAATGAATTGAAGGCATACTTTGAAAACCGTATTCGCTCATAAACCTACCAACATTTTTTGTATAAGCATCAAACTTTTCATTTCCCCACCAAACTCCCCAATAATGTGAATCTCCGCTGAGCAAACTTTCTTTATGTCCCCACCCGATTGATGGAGATGAAGGCCAAAATAAATTTGTTCTATTTACATCATTCTCGGAAATTATTTCAGGAATTAAATTCTCAAAAAGATTGATATAATCGTTTCGCATTAATCCTGAATCGAGAGGAGAAATATGATATTGCTTTTGCCATCCCCAATTTTTCCATGCTTCATCAATTTCGTTATTGCCACACCAAAGTGCAAGACTAGGATGATTTCGTAAACGAATAACTTGTTGTTTAATTTCTTCTTTAACATTTTCAAGAAAATGAAAATCGCCAGGATACATAGCACCGGAAAACATAAAATCTTGCCATACCAATATTCCATTTTCGTCACATAGTTTATAAAACTCATCATCAGGATAAACTCCACCACCCCAAACTCTAAGCATATTCATATTGGCATCTGCAGCCGATTTAACAATATTTAGATAATCGGATTTAGTGACACGTGATGGCAATATATCCTGAGGAACATAATTTGAACCTTTCATAAAAACAGGAAATCCATTAAGCTTAAAATAAAATGATTCACCGATTTTATCTTTCTCCCTAATCAATTCAATTTTCCTAATTCCGATGTCTGCTATTTTTTGATCAAGTATCAAATTATTCTCAAGAAGTGTTGTGCTAAAGTGATATAGATTCTGTTCCCCGTATCCTTTGCACCACCATAATTTTGGATGATTTATCAGAAATGAAATTTTATAAATACTGTCACCATTTTCAGCAAGAAAGTTTTTTGAAGCATAGTTGATTTTGGAATTTCCTGCATCAGAAATTTTTATCACAAACTCATGTTTCGCATCAGAATGAATTTGAAATTGAAAAGTTAATTCAGCTAAAGAGTCATTTAAAATATTTTGTTGCACATATTGATTTACGAATCTCCATTCATCAAAAAAACACAAATGAACTGCCTTCCAAATACCACAGGTAACAAGCCTTGGCGCAAAATCCCAGCCATATTGAAATGCTGCTTTTCGTGTAAATACTCTTTCGTTGTCAGGAAGAATATAAGGTAATTTCTTGGCTTCAATTTTCTCTCTTTTTACAGCTGATAAAAATTGAATCGTCAAAATATTCTTTCCTGGTTTCAAATATTTTTTCACATCAACCGACCAAGACCAAAACATATTATCAGCTTGCAAAATCAAATTCCCATTCAATAAAACTTTTGCATAGGTGTCGAGCCCATCAAATCTAATTTCGATATTCTTAGAAATTAATTCTTTAGACGAACAAATAAATTCTGTGTTGTATTCCCAATCTTCATTTTCTACCCATTGAATTAATTTTTCATTGTCGGCAAAAAAAGGATCTGCAATTATTTTATTCTCAAACAAATCTGAATGTACCGAACCTGGCACTTTTGCTGGCATCCACATATCTTTCCCTATTTGCTTAAACAGCCAATTCGAGTTTAATTCTCTTTCGCTATGTTGAGCAAAAACTACAAGAGGTAAAAACAAAAAGAAAAAATATTTGACTTTATTCATTTGCGGAAATTAATTTTTTAATCAATTTGATTTCTTCCAAATCAGCATTTTCAGAATTGTTTATTAATGCTGAAGTATGAAAATATATTGCCTGAGTTTTGTTTCTCAACTCCAAAACATTTTCACTTCTCACACCTCCACCCGGCATAATTGTAATGCAGTTTTTTGCTTCTTTAATTAAATTTGAAATGAGTTGTGAACCATCAATTGCTTTTTCATTTTTGCCTGAAGTTAACAGCGTTTCAAAACCACATTCAATTATTTCCTCAAATGATTTAATTCCATTTTCAACTTCATCAAATGCTTTGTGAAAGGTGCATTTTAAAGGATACGCCAATTGAACCAACATTTTATTTCTTTCAATATCAATTTCGTTTTTATCAGTAAGCAATCCAAAAACAAAACCATTCACACCTAATTTTTTTATACGAATGACTTCTTGTTTCATTTTTTCAAATTCATCATCTGAATAAAAAAAATTGCCACCACGCGCTCTGATCATCACATTTAAATCAATTGATATGGCTTCTCTAACTTGATGTATCAAATCAAAAGATGGAGTAGTTCCTCCAAGCTGTTGATTCTCGCAAAGCTCAACTCTATCAGCACCTCCAAGCTGAGCATTTATTGCCGATTGAAAATTAAAACACGCAATTTCGAGTTTTGACATTGATACTATTTTAAAGAATAATCAGAATCCACCATTTTGTTTCCGGTATTGTCGTGTACTGCATAATTAAATCCTGATTGTAAACAATAAGCTCCGTATTCGCCTTTTTTATTGAGTGCGATAAAACCTACTTGAATATCCTTAAGATTTTTATTTCGTAATAATTGTAATTTCATAATTCGTTCAACAGCCAGCTTGCAAGCATCTTTCGGAGAATTTCCCTGACGCATTAATTCAACAACCAAATGACTTCCTGCAATTCGAATCACTTCTTCACCATGACCGGTTGCTGTTGCTGCACCAATTTCATTATCGACATACAAACCGGCACCAATAATTGGAGAGTCGCCAACACGTCCATGCATCTTATATGCCATTCCGCTTGTAGTGCATGCACCCGAAAGATTTCCGGCACTATCCATTGCAATCATTCCAATGGTATCATGATTTTCAATATTTACAACAGGCTTATAATCATTTTTCTTCAGCCATTCTTTCCATTCATTTTTTGTTTGTTCGTTCATGAAAGATTCTTTTTTGAATCCTTGTGAAAGCGCAAATTGTAATGCTCCATCGCCCACCAACATCACATGTGGTGTTTTTTCCATCACTGCTCTGGCAACAGAAATTGGATGTGAAATATATTCGAGTGATGCCACCGAACCAATATTTGAAAGTTCATCCATGATACATGCATCGAGTGTAACACGACCATCACGATCAGGTCTGCCACCTAGTCCGACAGTGCGTTGCGTTGGATCTCCTTCAGGAACTTTTACACCAGCTTCAACAGCATCTAAAGCACGACCATTATTTTTCAAAACTTCCCATGCTGCTTCATTTGCTTTCAAACCAAAATTCCATGTTGATAAAACAATCGGTTTATTTTGGGGAGATAAATTTAAATTAAATTCATTTTTTGAAAATACATTTAAAGGTACAGCTGCAGCACCAAGTGCCGAAAGTTTAATAAAATCTCTTCTTGATTTTTTCATTTATCTAATACTAATTTCATCTATAAATAACCATGCATTTTCACCTGCACCAGGCATTCCTTCGACAATTTTCCCAAAACACTCAGCAACAATTTTTACAAATCTCGATTCATGTTTGTCAAAATGAATATTAATTTTTCCTTCCGACTTTTGTATATCACCCGCATTAAGAATTGCAATTTTTGTAAAATTAATTCCATCGATTGAACTGTAAACTAAAATCTGTTTTGGTAAATATATCCAACTTTCTTTTTTGTTTACAGTTTGCAAATTTATTTCTGAGAACGATTCACCTTTTCCCAAATCAATCAATGCTTCCATATCCTTTCCACTCCAGCCAAGCCAGTTAAAGCCATGTTTGGATTGGTCTCCATTAATTCCATCTACTAATGTAAAAGCACCATCTCCTTTATAATATTCTGATGGAGGATTTTTTAATTCAATCTTTTTTCCGGTTGTTAAACTAAAATTAAATTTTCTTTCTATAGGATTTCCTTTCAATATTCCATTTTCAAAATATGCTGCTTTGATGGTTTGTGATTTAGTAATTAAAATTGGTGATGTATATTTTAATGAGTTCAATTCGGGAGTCGAGGTATCAGTTGTATACCGAATTCCGAATTGATCAAAAGGAGTTGAAATTTCTAACTTCAATCCATTATTTTCATCAATGGGCTTTACTGTTGTTTTCAATTCAAAAATAGATTTTGCATAATTGATATGAAGTGAATCGAGCAATACAAAATGCTGAGTTAATCTTCGAACAAAATTGTTATAATTTCTGTCAGATTTTTTGCTCCACAATACTTCAGCCAAAGCTGTCATTCGTGGCATCGCCATATATTCAACATATTCAGGAGTTGCAATATATTCAGTCCAAACATTTCCTTGAGCACCCAAAATATAATTAGATTCATCAACAGTTAAAGTATCCGGAGTTGGTTCGTATAAATAAGTTTTCTCTACTGTTGTATAACCACCAATTGCTAAAGGTTCGTTTTGTGGGTTGCCTTGATAATGATCAAAATAACAATATCCTCCGGGTGTCATCACTACTTGATGATTTTGCTTGGCTGCGGCAATTCCGCCATCAATACCTCGCCAACTCATCACTGCAGCATTTGGTGCTAAACCACCTTCCAAAATTTCATCCCATCCAATAATTTGTCGGCCTTTTGAGTTTACAAATTTTTCGATTCTTCTGATAAAATAACTTTGCAATTCGTGTTCATCTTTTAAGTTTTCTCTCTTAATTATTTGTTTACACAAATCCGATTTTACCCATTCTTCTTTAGGAACTTCATCACCACCGATATGAATATATTTAGAAGGAAAAAGATCAATCACTTCCGTTAAAACATTTTCCAAAAATTGAAATGTTTCATCTGAAGGGCAATACACATTATTTTCTACACCCCAGCTCACACCAACATCAACGGGCTTCCCAGAGCAAGAATATTCGGGATATGAAGATAATGCTGCAAGTGAATGTCCGGGCATTTCAATTTCGGGAACGATCGTTACGTGCCTGAGTTTTGCATAATTCACAATTTCACGAATGTCATCCTGAGAATAAAATCCACCATATTTTATCGTATCAAAATTGTTATCAGCATACGCTCCAACCATCGAACCTTTTCGCCATGCACCAATTTCGGTAAGCTTTGGATATTTTTTTATTTCAATTCTCCATCCCTGATCATCGGTTAAATGCCAATGAAAAACATTCATTTTATACATTGCAATGCAATCGATATATTTTTTAATGAATTCTTTTGGAAAGAAATGTCGGCTCACATCAAGATGCATTCCTCGCCATGAATAACGTGGTTTATCAGAAATTTCAACACAGGGTATTTTTATGGAATTTGATTTATTAATACCAATCAATTGTAGCAATGTTTGGATGCCATAAAATATTCCTTCTGAATTTGGTGCTGAAATATTTACGTTATGTTTTGTGATAGATAAATTATAGGAAGAAGTTTTTGTTTCAGTATTTGAGATGAGATGAATATAAATATGATTTGCTGATTTATTTTTTTTATCTGAAAATTTCAAATCGATTCCTGTTCTGATTTTTAATTGTTCAACTAAGTATTTTGATTCGAATGATTTTTTATCCGTTGAGAAAGCAAAAGTTGATTTATCAAGAACGAAACTGTCGCTTGAAACGTTAACAATTGACGGGATTGGAATCAAAGGCAATTGAGCAATTGCAAAGAATCTAAAATGAATAATGAACAAAACTATTAAAACTTTTTTCATACCTAATTGATAATTCCAAACGTATCAAATAAAGGTGAAACAAAAAAGTAAAATCAAGTTTTATGAAATCGTTAAAAGTTACCGCAACAAATAAATTTATTAGATTAATTTTGATGAAAATTTAATTTACATTGTTATGGCAAATGAAGGCTTTAAACAATTACGCGAAAAATATTTCTTATCTGAAAATCGATTTTTAGAAGGACCACGATCGCGAAGAAGGGAATTTTTATTTCTGATAAAAGTGATGCGGGAATTTATCAGAGGACTACGAAAATTGCATTTTATTGGTCCATGTGTGACGGTATTTGGTAGTGCACGATTTAAAGAAGACCACCCCTTTTACATCAAAGCGATGGAAGTTGGAAAAGCCATAAGCAATCTTGGACTTACAGTTTTAACAGGCGGAGGCCCCGGAATTATGGAAGCAGCAAATCGTGGTGCTTTTGAAAATGGAGGACGATCAGTTGGATGTAATATTGTATTGCCTCACGAGCAAAAAGAAAATCCTTATGTACAAAAATCTGTTGGTTTCAGATACTTTTTTGTTCGTAAAATCTTGCTGGTAAAATATTCCTATGCTTTTATCTGTATGCCCGGTGGAATGGGAACCATGGATGAAATGTTTGAAGCACTTACACTCATTCAGACAGGAAAAATAAAAAACTTTCCCGTTATCCTTTTTGGAATAGAATATTGGAAAAAGTTAACTGAATTATTAGATGATATGGTAGTTAATGAAACAATTTCTGCTGAAGATCTTAAACTTTTATTAATTACAGATTCGGTTGAAGAAATGACAAATCATATTCGTAAAAATGCCATTGAAGAATTTGGATTAAAAAAAGGAAAACACTTAAAACCATTGAAATGGTTAGGTGAATATCTTTACTGGAAAAAGGATTGATATTTTTTATTTAGAAGTTAAAGCCCCTGCATACATTTTTTCTTTCAATGCTTTGATGTTTTCATCTGCAATATATTCATCGTAAGACATGCGTTTATCAATTATCCCTTTAGGTGTAATTTCGATTACCCTGTTGGCGATTGTTTGTACAAATTCATGATCATGAGAAGTGAATAGCGCAATATGTTTCCACTCATTTAAGGCATTGTTAAAACCTGTAATTGTTTCCAAATCGAGATGATTAGTAGGCTCATCCAATATCAAACAATTGGCGTTGGTAAGCATCATACGTGAAATCATACAACGAACTTTTTCTCCTCCACTCAACACGTTTGATTGTTTAAAAACTTCATCTCCAGAAAACAACATCTTACCTAAAAAACCACGTATATAAGTTTCATCTTTTTCTACTGAGTATTGACGTAACCAATCGATCAAATTGTAATCTGAATCAAAAAACTTAGCATTCTCATTTGGTAAATACGAACGAGTAATAGTTTGTCCCCAAACAAAAGTTCCTTTATCGGCAGTATCATTTCCCATCAGTATTTCGAAGAAAGCAGAAATAGCTAAATGTTCTTTTGAAAGCACAACAACTTTATCACCTTTATCAAGAGCAAAAGAAATATCATCAAATAATTTCACCCCTTCAGCAGAAGTTTTTGAAAGTCCTTCCACTCTTAAAATCTGATCTCCGCAATCTCTATCCGGTTTAAAAATAATGCCCGGATATTTTCTGGTGGATGCTTTAATTTCATCCACAACTAATTTTTCCAATAATTTTTTCCTGCTAGTTGCTTGTCGGGATTTTGAAGCATTTGCACTAAATCTTTCAATAAAATCCTGTAATTCTTTTCTCTTATCCTCCGTTTTTTTATTTTGATCAGAACGCTGACGTAAAGCAAGCTGGCTGCTTTGGTACCAGAAAGAATAGTTTCCTGAATAAAGAGAAATTTTCCCAAAATCAATATCAGCAACATGCGTACAAACAGCATCTAAAAAATGTCGATCATGGGAAACAACAATCACGGTATTTTGGAAATCTGCTAAATAATTTTCTAGCCAGGTAATTGTTTCAACATCCAAATCATTTGTTGGCTCATCCAATAATAAAATATCAGGATTACCAAAAATAGCCTGAGCAAGCAGCACACGAACTTTTTCTTTTCCGTTAAGCTCACTCATTTTTTTTTCATGATAGTTTTCCTTCACACCCAAATCGCTCAATAAATTTGCGGCATCACTTTCAGCATTCCATCCTTCCATTTCTGCAAAAAGATGTTCAAGGTCTGCAACTTTTTCACCATCAGCATCACTAAAATCGGGTTTTGCGTAGATAGCATTTTTCTCATGCATGATTTCCCACAAACGCTTATTTCCCATCATCACCGTTTCTAAAACCTGGTACTCATCAAATTCATGGTGATCTTGTTTGAGAACACTTAGGCGTTCGCCAGGTGTGATAGAAACATTTCCTGAAGAAGCATCAATATCACCGGAAAGTATTTTTAAAAAAGTAGACTTACCGGCACCATTCGCGCCAATAATGCCATAGCAATTACCGGGAGTGAATTTTACATTCACCTCTTCAAACAACACACGCTTACCATAACGTAAGGAAAGATTTGCAACAGATATCATGGGAAAAAATTTGAGGGTGCGAAAGTAGGTGAAAAGAAGTGATTTTACAGATTGGGTATTTTAAAAACTTGACTTTGCATTCTTTGCGATTTTCCCTTAGCTCACTTTGCGGTTGTTTTTTACCGCTATGGTCGCAAAGGTTGCGCAATGTTCGCAAGGAAATATTATTGGACAACCTTATCAATTCTAAAATAAAAATGAATATTTTTACCGCATATAAAAATGAAATTAACTTATACATTAGAACAAATTAATGCTGCAGCAATGCAAAGCATCAAGTCATCAAATAACCGAAAAATATGGTCATTTGAAGGAGAAATGGGTGCGGGAAAAACCACAATAATAAAAGCAATTTGCAATACTCTCGGAGTAATTGATGAAGTATCGAGCCCTACTTTTTCATTGGTAAATGAATATAAAACCAAAGATGGAAAAACTATTTACCATTTTGATTTTTACAGGATAAAAAAAATCGAAGAAGTTTATGATATTGGCTATGAAGATTATTTTTTCAGTGGAAATATTTGCCTGATCGAGTGGCCAGAAAAAATTAAAGAGCTGCTTAAAGA
>Ga0194047_10001922_pt1 | contig 12262 bp, 19 predicted proteins | sample JunL225m_MetaG_2_FD_160070 | JGI IMG/M metagenome (GOLD analysis project Ga0194047, IMG submission 160070) | Anoxic zone freshwater microbial communities from boreal shield lake in IISD Experimental Lakes Area, Ontario, Canada - Jun2016-L221-5m | ecosystem: Environmental > Aquatic > Freshwater...
TGGCGTTACAAAGTAGGGAGCGGCAGCAACTAAATCTACCTTGCCGTCATATTGGTCGGTGGTACAGTCTTGCCAAACCTTGTCGGTTCTGAGTTTCTGGATACTGGTCTTAGGCTCGACCAGCAGCAACCCAACGGTACGGGCTAGGAGATACTCTACTGTTAGAACCGGACGCTCCCCCCGTTCTAAAGCATCGGCGAGTTTGGCAATCGCGCTATCAGTTAGACTGCTGCGGACATTGCAAATGTGGAGTATCTGACCGTCAGAAGGGCGTACCAGCCCCAACTGGATAGAACCTGTAGCCGTACCGGGATTAACCCCAATCACGAAAGCGTCTATCTCGGCTTGAAGTTTGAACTTCACCACAGTTGGGGTAGGAAGGTCACTGCCAACAAAAAGAGCAGTCGGGCTTCGTACTACCACCCCTTCCACACCGGAACGCTCAAGTATCTTGGGTAGCCACTCAGCATTGCCGGGAACGAGCAGTTGCAAAGCCGAACCGAAAGGGTCATAGGCTGGAGAGGGGTTCTGAATTAGCTTTTCTCTCATCAACTCCTCCTCAAGGCGACTGATGCGAGAAACATAAGGACGCTCCCTGTAATTGACGCTGCCCAACTCTAACAAGTCGAACATCACATAGCCGGTAGGTATCCACTCCCCATCAATGACGAAAGGTTGGGCTAACTCAACCAAACCAATCGCCCCGGTGGGTAGCCCTGATTGCATTTGACCTCGGCGGTTGTAAGCGGTAAGAGTCTCGCCGTCATAGTGCAGAATGCAACGATTGCCATTGACCTTCTCGGTAACGCTACCCCATCCTCCCTTGAGGCACTGCTCAATCTCGGCAAAGGACATCGGTTTGAGACGATTGGCGAGGAAGCGGGGATTAACCGCTCTGCTCGATATAGTAGTGACAGCAGCAGCAGTATCAGAAGCTGTAGCATCCGGGACAATACCCGACTCACTTTCAAACCAAGCTGTAACGGCGTATTCCGGGTCGCCAAAAGCAATAGGCAGATAGCCTTCTTTCTGCTTCTCGGCCACCTTCTTCTGGAAGTGGGCAGTCGCAAGGGCTTCACTGGCAAACAGCTTCTCCCCTGCTTGCAACCCTAAACCGCGCCTCCCCCACTTGGTGTAAACGGTAGCGCCTATCTGCGCGATAGCCCAGACCTTATCTGAACCGCCCCCTTTAAATGAGCCAGCCCATTGTGTTTGTGTCATGACAAATCCTTTCTTTATGCGTGAATTGCTTGGCAATTACTTTTCTGGATGCTCAATTGCGGCAATACCTTCTTGCACCGTGTCGAGCGTACTCTCAAGTCGCTCCTGTAGTAGAAATAGAGCTTCGGTAACGAGACGAACGCTAATCTCGTTCCAACTGGGGTTCTCGCCAACATCCATACTGAACCTAAGTTCCTGAACGGTAGCGAGGTCGGCGGCTCTCCGGTCTCTGGTGTCCTTCAATAGCAGCAGGGCGGTATTAAGACCCTGTGGCGTAAAACCTAACTTAATGAAATCTCCCATGTCTGTATTCTTTACCTTCCTCTCTTTTCTGGTGAGTGCATTGGCATAATCAGTTGCTTATTGTTGATGTCAGGCAGTGGGTAAAAGAGTACGGGGGCGTAGGTGTCTTTAATGCACCAAGCCACCTTCTCCGTGTTTTGCGGGTAACTGTTAAGCAAATCCAGCAAATATCTAGCGTTTATGGAATTTACTGTCCCGTCTTGAGTGTGAGTTTTGCCAACCGTCACAATAACGGGCAGGGGCAAGACACAGGTGGCTTGGGGGGCATTTAAAGCGAATTTGACTGCTTTTAGGAATTGGGGATAGTCCAGTTCCAATCTGGTAGTCGCCTCCCCCTCTTGCCAAAGAATGAACTCGTAGTTTGGGAACGTCCCGGCTATCTCATAAAAATCCAGATAGGTGGAGTTTTGCGCCAGGCTGATGACATTTCGCCTATCTATACTTTCACTCTCATCTCTACTTATCTCAGTTAGGATAAAGCGACTGATACGGATCGGGCAGTCGGGATTGAACATCTTCTTGATGATGGGAACTAACCTAGCGGGCAACAGGTAAAAGGTGGTCAAAACAACGCCCGTTTCCGTAGCAACAGACTCAATCGCCAACCGGAAACTATCGGCAGTTGCGACCTCGTAGCCAGTTGCCGAAACCTTGAAGCAGATAGCGGTCAGCACAGGGCGGGTTAAGTCTGAACTAGCGGAATGACGCACCCGACTGAGTGCGCCGATGAACTTCTCGGTATCAACAAAGGCGATGAGATTGTTGACGAGTTCAAGGGTAGCGCTTTCAGGGGTAGCCTCATGCGCTAAGATTTCTGAGGGGAAGTAGTCCCCGCCAATAGCCGGCAGTTCCGTAGTGATGCCATTACAGGATAGTTTGGCAGTTAGCAAATCGTCTTGGGCTGTCACCTCAAGCGTGAGCGGAGCATCAGTCCCCTTCTTCAAACCAGCGACAAGTCCTGATGTGAACTTAATGAAAGCGGCATAGTTAAGAGAAAAGGCTTGCACCTCAGCCACCTCACATTGCACCGTAACTTTGGCGTTAGCCTCAAGGTCTGTCGCAAAGAGGGTGATAGCGGTGGCGTTTACTGGCGTGATTTGAATGTTCTGTAAAACCGGCAGGGTACTTCTCCGGTTAACGATTGGTATCACTACATTCAAAGCCGCATTCAATTCTTTCAAAGATATGGTAATCATGTGGGCGTGTCACCTACCCCCGTAAAGCAATAGATAACACGCTTCCCCCTTTCGACTATGAATACTGTTGTCGCAACTCGGATAGCGGCGTTGGTTGGAAGTACAGGTCTCGTTCGATGGGCAGACCGAATGGTCCTTTAACGTTTTCTAGGTCAGACAGGCTGAAATAGCCCAACTCAGTTTCTAGCCCAACCACCAAGCCAAAGAAAAGGTCATTACCGTCAAACTCGGTGGCAAACCAAGTCCAACTGGAGTCGGGTGTAAAGAACTTGCAAACGGCAATAGGGTCTGGGACCCGTTCATTGGAATAAAGAGGGGGCAACTGTTCTTTGAGTTCCTGTGTAAGTAACAACATAATTTGCTCCTTGTAGGTGAATACGCTCCCCCCTTTTTACAATGGTGGGGGCGGTAGATGCTAACGACTTTCTATTAGAAGGGGGGCTTTCTGTTAATCAGATTGCGCCGAGAATCGTTCCATGTAGGGCGTAGGGTGTAGCGCAACTGCGAGATGTTTTACCTAGTCTTAGCAAGACATTAGGCGACTTACTCAACAAATTTGAAGGGACGTTGCGGGTTAAAGGAAAAGAAACTCTTTTTGGCAGTAGTCTTGCGAAGGGCAGCGATGCGTTTGGCGATTGCGGTATTGGTTTCATCATCGGTGTTGAGCAGTTCGGTGATGAGCGCGTCCAGACCATCACGGTTGTAGGAAGTAATGAGAGTAGCGCCACCGAAAGAATAGCGTCCAAACCCTGCGATGTTAATAACGCTACCGGGAATGTCCTGTACCAACTCAGCCATATGAAGGCGAACCTGTTCCTTTTCGGCTTGGAGCGGTTCGAGTTCTTCGTTAATGCTGGTAAGCCTGCGGGTAAGGGTAATGAGTTGAGCTTCTATCTTTTGCTGCTCGGCTTCTAATTCAGCAGTCTGTTTATCAAACAAGTCTGAAAACATTCTTTCGCGGGGGTCATCCCAACCGTCTGAATGTGAAAACATGGTGGTACTCCTTAGTATATGTAAAACAATTTAACTTCTACTAACTAATTATATCCCCCAACCACCAGTTTTGGGAACTCCAGCAAAGGCAGCTAAAGGAATATTGACTCCAGTCAAAATAAATGTTCGTAAAAGCCTTGACATGGGCATGTCAGGGTGTTAAGATGGGAATGCAAGAGCGTGATGAACTCTTGCGGGAATGGTGTAACGCAACACAATAGATAATGAGCGCCTACCAGTTGTTCGACTCCTTAGTGACGGTAGGCGTTTGTTTTTCATAACAAATCCCCCCTACTACTCCGGTATTGATGCCAGACTTGCTTGGAACTGCTTTAAGCCAAGCCAACCGGCGTAAGCGGTTTGCAGTCTGACGAGAAAAGCGGTGATGGGGTCTGGCGAGAAATGTGAGGTTGCATTGAATATGGGGTCGCGCCCCTCTAGGATTTGATTGGTGAGCATATTGCCCTGCTCGACCATGAAGGAGTTAGGACCTAACAGTTCCTCAGTCTCCCGACCTTCTCCCCCAACCCAACCGTCATAACGAACACGTTGCCAAATGAACTCGCCGACCTTTTTCTGTTCAAGGATGTGAGGATTTGGGACTGCCGGTTCTGTTGCGCTAGTCATTAGTTTTCTCCACAGCGGTTTCCAACTCATCGTCCAGTTCGGGCTTATCGTTCAGGATGAGGGCAAGTTTCTTAATCTTGTCACGCAATCCCCCGCCCAAGATGCCCTGCGCCTTGAGCGTTTCCATCGAGACGTTCCAGTCAAGGAACTGGTGCATCACGGCGATGAACTCGTAAGCGCGATTGGCAGAGGTGAGAGAAACGCCGAGCCGCAAACCTGAGATGTGGTGAACTGGCTTGAATGCGCCATCCTCAAAGATATAGCCAAGCCCGTTTCCTGCAATCATACCTGGCAAGGACGCTTCCACGGTTGACTGATTGCTGGCGTACTTTCGTAATACGACGATGGCTGGTTTGAGCGTAAGGACGCTTTCTTCTTGTTGTTGTTGTTCAGACATACGATATGACTCCAATCTGTATGAATCAAAACAGGAGCTAATACGTTTAGCTCCTGCGAGGCGGCATGAGTATGCCTCCGAGGGTTTGAGAACGACTATTTATATTATTTAATTATAACACAAATGTTCGCATATGTAAACTAATCATAAACAATTGACGTACACATGTTAGGGGACATATAATGAAATAGCTTCCCACCGGGTACGAATTGCACACTACTCCCCCCACCGTAAATGTGGCAGGGACACATGGAGTCTAAGCATGCTAATTAGAGATGGGATTGAGTACCTGACAGTAGCAGATATTATTGAGCAGTACGGGATGGACAAGAATGCCATCCACTACCGCGTACACTCAGGACTATTGCCGCGCCCAGTATTCTTCTCTGGAGACAATAGGGGTTACTTCCCCCGTGAGGCGTGTGAGATATTTGAGCGTGTGAGTAGTCAGCCAGGTAACGCAGGAAACCACCTCAATTTGTACAAGCACCTTAAAGCGCGTAAGAACGAGCCACCTCAAACGCTATTTGATGTAGCGGTTTTGTGACCGCGCCACTCACACCATATGTCCCACATGGTGCATATGGTAGAAGCAGGGAAAGTCAGGAAACGGGGCAACCAACTGTCAATGTTTGATTGGTGATTAGGCGAGTCTGCCCTTTCGCCCCATAAGGTGGCATAGTTTCGCATGATTTTCTACAATACTCGGTAAATTGGAGGCAACAATGTTCAAGAAACAATCAACCCCTTTTGATAGCATCAGGCAGATTGACGAGAACGGCAATGAGTTTTGGAGCGCTCGCGCCCTGTCTAAGATACTTGGTTATGCCCGGTATGCTAAGTTCCTGCCCGTTATCCAGAAGGCTAAAATAGCCTGTTTGAATAGCGGTCAACTGGTAGATGAACATATGCACCACATGGTGCATATGTCCGAGGTAGGGCAGGGAGGAAAGCGACAGGTTGACGATATGGCGCTCTCCCGCTACGGTTGCTACTTGGTGGTTCAGAATGCCGACCCATCCAAAGCCATCGTTGCATTAGGGCAGACATACTTTGCGGTTCAGACCAGAAAACAGGAGTTGGATGAACAGTTTGCGGAGTTACCGGAAGACCAAAAGCGGTTGATGTTACGGGGTGAAATCAGCGAATTAAACACGCAACTGGCAAAGGTGGCGCAGAAGGCAGGAGTCTCAGAGCCGAGCGACTTCGGCATCTTCTACGACCACGGTTACATGGGACTGTACGGGGGGGAGAAATCGGCAGACATCCACAAACGCAAGGGATTGGGTAACAACCAGCAAATCCTAGATTACATGTCGAGTGATGAGTTGGTGGCAAACGCTTTTCGCGCCAGCCAAACCCGTCAGAAAATCCAACGAGAGCAAATTGAAGGCAAGGACAAGGCTAACCGCGCCCATTACGAAGTAGGGCAGAAAGTCAGACAGACAATTGAAGAATTGGGTGGTTTACTGCCAGAAAAAATGCCCATACCTGAAAAAAGCATCAAAGAATTGCAGGAAGCAGAAGAACAAAGGCGGAAACGGGGCAACCAACTGTCAATGTTTGATGAAGATTAGGCGAGTCTTCCCTTGAACGTGTGTAGTTTTGCGTCTAGAAATCCTCTAATGTCGCGCCCTCTTGCGGGTCGGTAGGTAGCATCAACTCTAACGGTTCGCTTACCGGCATGTCGTTTACCGCTTCTGCCGTTGCGAGTTCAGGAGGTAGCAGCGCACCTTGCATTTTGACGATAGCCTCCTCAATAAATCGTATCTCAGCGGAGATAGCCTCAAAGCGGTGCAGCAACTTGGTATAAAACACCTCCCAATCGTCCAATTGCTCATCCTCATCACTGCTATCTCTCGCCTGTAGTGCTTTAATCTCGATTGCGCCTTTATCCAATCGTAGCGACAATTCCGCTTGCTTGGCGGAGAGGTGGGCTTTCGCCCACTCCATCGCCGCTAAACGAACCGGATTGCTCAGGCTCTCAAAGTTACTCACTTTTGTGTCCACTCAACTTCAGATGAATGTAGGTACGAGCGAGGGCGATAATCGCATCATGTTCATGCAGGGCAAAAGCCTGGTCGATGAATAGTCTTGCCTCAGCATTATGCCCGGCTTCAATTAACGTGCTTCTTACCAGACTTAGCAACTCAAAGATATTGCCTTGATTGGTATGGAAGTCAACGGTAAGGCGAATTGATGGGAACATAGGGTCGGTTTTCATAAGGTTCTCCTTTACGGTGAATTGGGTAAAAAGCTGGTCAGCTTTGTCTGCCAGCCAGCCATCGTAATGCGGGTCAGTAGGTTTGAACTTGCTTACGGCGTACATCGCCGAAGTATGGTTAACCCTGCCAAGCAGCAAGGCGGTTTGTTGTAGCGAAAGTTTGTAGCGACGGTGCAACAACCACATTGCAACGTGACGAGGGTTTGAGTAGTCCATTCCGGTATGAGAACCGGTAAGTTCGGCGTTGGTAATGCCGAAAGAGTGCGCTACGTAATCCAGTAGCGGCTGAATGAGCGACTGTTGTTGGCGCAACCGCTCGATATAGCGTCTTGATATAATCATATGATTTTAACTCCTATTCGTGGGAGATGGGGCATCTGGGCGATGTACCGCCATAGAAGAAATGGGGGACGCAATCCCGGTGACAATACTTTTTGTAGCGGTCATGGAATTCGTGGGACATTGAGACGAAATGAGCGTTAAAGACTAAAGCGCCCCGGTTCATTCTCCGTCCGCAACTGCTACAGGTACGGCTGGTGAGGATGCGGTAAGTTGCCATCCCCTCCAACCGATATTCGGTATGACCGCTATTCTTCCAGTGGCTAGACGAATGAATAGTCGGCTTCGTCAAAGTCTTCGGTTTCAATGTCTTTTCGTTCATTGGGCTTCACCCCCGTCAGTTCTTCAAGCCCGTACCGATAGGCTGCTCGAACAACCTTCCGGCAGACCTTATCCGTTGGTTCTAGCCCTAACACCTCGACCACATAGCGTTTAACGGCGCGGGTCTGCTCAAGAGACAGGCACAGGAACAAAGCCAGTTTCTCATCAGGCATGGGTATATTCCCCCCCATCCTCATTCCAGAGCGGATTGTTTTCTTCAACGTCTGCGGTGGGAGTAGCGGCAACCTTCTCAACCATTGCGGGTTCAGCGCGATTGCGCAATGTGCCGTTCAGAGTGAGTAGCATGGGGCTAAAGGGGCAGCGACTACCGAAAGGCGTAAGCGGTAGATGCTCGGCTATCCCGTATTCTGCCACCACCTGTCTGAACTCAATGGCTTTCTTGGTATCGGCAATGCGCCACGTATCGGGTACGATGGCTACCAAAATACCATAGGGGTTGAGTAACTTGTAGGCATGGATTATGTGGTCAAGATAATGGAAGGTATTGCCATCTAGTTCTTGAGGCGGGTACATCAGGATACGATGATAGAGCTTACCTTCGGCATATCCGCCAGGCTTCCAGTTCAGGAAGTCGGCTTGCTGATAGATAATGCCGTTGATGCGCCTTCTTGACAACCAAGGCTGGATTTCCACAGCGTGAAAGATGAACTGCTTTTGGAGGGTCAGTTCCGTGATAGCAGCACGAGTGAGACGAGCCAACGTCCCTAAACCGGCAGAGGGTTCAAGGATATAACGCTGGAATTGGGTGATGCCCTTGTCGTCCGGTTGTTCCAGCCCTAACGCGGGTAGGTTAGCCCGTTCCAATAACAGCGGGACAACCTCTAAGGGAACAGACTGCCATGTACCGGGACGGTAGGGGTAAAGGTTGGTTTCCTTGACTTGCGTCAACAATTCTTCTGGAGCATCGCCTTCATACTCGTAACCGCCCCCATCCCCCCGTTTGCCTACCCACTTACCGCCGAGCGAGAGCAGAATAGCGGCAAGGCGTTGGAAGTCGTGGAGCGGGAGGTCGGCGGGAGGCATAATGCGATTGCCATTGACGACACACTTGTTCAACAACTCCTGCTGTTCGTATTCCAGCCGTTGGGAACGGTGCAAGGGCTTAACGTTTTCAGTCAGCCACTCGGCGACATAATCCAACGCCCTCGCCTCCTGCTCCGAGCGACTGGCAGAGACGGTTTCGAGTTCTACCTCCAGTTGCCTTGCTGCGCCGATGGGGGTAAAACTCTTGGCATCATGGAACAGAGCAGAGGGTACGGTACAAGATTGCGTCTTGTAGCCAGCTTTGCCTGAAATGGGTACGACCTTCTGCACCTCAACCATGTAACGCTGCGCCAGCGCCCTACCGGGATTAGTGTTTGGGAAGGCTGGACCGAAAGAGCGCCACTGTTTTGGGGTGGGCAAAGAGAAGTCAAGGGTAGCGCGAAAGACCATCACCGCCCACATTTCATCGGGCTTGCCGGGAAGGAAAGCTGACTTCGTATTGAGCCAATCGGCACAGGCTTCCTTGTACTGAGTCAGGTATGGTTCTGTGAGGCTGACATCACTTAGTTTCTTAGGTTCAAACATTGGCTTGTCCTCCGAAAGGTGAAAGGCTGAACTGCTCACCATAGTAGTCCAAGGGGTCAACCTGTTTAGAACCGTACTCATCCAGGAAGGGGTTATAGACCGGGGCGTTGGTGTGGACAGCAGTAAAGAAAACACGGTATTTGTCATTGCCAGTAACGCTCAACAGGTAATTGACTTTCACCAGCAGGACGGCGCGGGGATACTGCTTGGCATTGTGAACGACACAATTAGCGGTTATCAGGTCGTTCTGGATGGCTTCGGGGAAGTAGCCGGACAGGTCTTTGAGATGGGCTTCGTGGGCGGAAGTGAAATTAGCCGCGACAGCCAACACATCCTGATTATCTGACTTGTAACCGAGGTTCTCGATAAGCTCTCCTACTTTACGTTGGTAGAAAAGAGTAGCAAGAGAGACTGCTTTTAAGACTGCTTCCAGCTTGGAAGTTACATTGTCGAACTCAACCTGTAGCCTATTTAGCTCAGGATGGTTATCTGGTATTTGCATAAGGTTACTCCTTATCCTTTCGCTTCATTGTTCGTTCCTTTCGTCATAGTCGCTTTTAAGGTCGTCCGGGTCGCACATATGCAGTTCCCAAGCGGCGATGCGAACTCGGCGGTCACAGTCGGGACAACGGTACACTAACCACTTGGTCAGATTGGGGTCGGCACAAGTGCAGCAGTCCAGCATCTCGTCACAGTGAGCGCACCAATCAACTTCTTCTTGGATGGGGTCGCTAGGGATGTAATCGGCGGTAAGGGCGAAACAAGGACCGAAACAGCCATCGAGCATAACGCTAAAGATGCTCACAATTGCACCCCCTCATTCTGTTCAACAATCTCGATTAACAGCTTGACGGCACGCATCGCGGCATTGGTTTGTATCTCCAAACCGACATCGGTTTTCTGCGCCTGTTGTAGTTGGAGGTGGGCTAGAGCGAGGCGAAGCTTTCTCAAGGCAGCTTCCTTTGTACCTTCTGGTTTCATAAGCTATGCTCCTATTTTAAGAAAAAAGCCGGCTAGAAAAAAACCGGCTGTGTATGACCTGTGTATGACAATTGCGGCAAATGTCGGGGTGATGTATCACGCTAGATAAAGAGAGACTGGTAAGCTGTCCCCTGACATCTGAATGATGGCGAGTGTCGCAATACTTGGAGAACGGAACACATCCCCACAGCCGAGTTGCAGACCGCTACTTAATCGCCCGTGATAGTAGTTCACCTCTCTGTCCTCAACTTCTATCAGGAAATAGCGGTCACCAATGCGCCAACGGATATATGCACCGTTGTTGAGATAGTCCTTCACTTGGTCGTTGTTGCGGGTAACGAGATAGAAGGGGTACTCTGGCATAACCCAACTGTTGATGTCGGTGAAACCTTTTTCTTGCAGGATGGCGAGAACCGCGTCTCTCGGCGAGAGGTAATTACGGTTCTGGTAACGCACGCAAGGTAAGCCAAATTCTAGTTCTGGGTAGTATTCAAGGTCGGTGTCTATTGGCATGGTGATTGTACCAAGCGTTTCCACAGTAGTGGATTGCCCGGCGGCGCTACCGGCTCCGGTGTAGGTGTACAACTCCAGCGAATAGCCGGGTTCTTCCAGCGTCACAAGTTTCAGTTGATGAGCTACACGCAATTCAGTCATTGGAGTTCCTTTCAGTGAGCATATTAAAGTTGTCTCGTTTGGCAGCAGAGCGGTCATTGCTTTGGGCGAAGGCTTGCCACAGAGCCGCAACAGTGTCGTATGTCCGACCAGCCTTTGACTCGGAGCGAAAGAAGAAGCGCAATTCGACCAGTTCTTTTTCGGCTTCCGTAAAGGTCAGGTACTTGTGATAGCGGTTGCGATATAGCGCCATCATTAGACCGGGGCTAGTATTGCGGTAGAACTCATATTCCGTCATTTACTGCCTCCATTCCCGGTATTTTTAGAGTTGTCACCACCATCTGAGATAACAGAAGGCTGTAAGTCAGCCGCCAGCAGATTACCGGCGGGTAGTTGCTGCCTGAGAATGCCTGTGCCTTTATCCCACGCCAATGCCGTAATGGTGAGGTCACTGGGTGGGATAACATCAACATTGCCGCCTCTCCCCTCCCCAAAGTAAGAGATGTTCAAGCGGCAGAGGGGCGTACCATCCGGTTTCAGCACATCAATGCTACCGGCAACCCCGGAGGTCAGTTTGAGGGCAGTTCTGGTGAAGCCGTCCTTTGGGTCAAGTCTGGCTTCAGTTGGAGTAATAGCGTTCTTATCGAAATTCTTCGGGTTCATATTGCATTCTCCAAATCGGTTTCAAGTCCCCACCAAGGGACAATACGGGACAACAAATCCTCAGCCGCCGCGTTCATACCAGCAAAGGGGGTATCGGTATTTGGCAGCCGGTCATGAAACCAACCGTCCTCGTATTGCCATACTTGACCGGCGATGCGCCCAAATACCAGCACCTCCAACACTCGGTTAATTCTGGCTCGTTCTACATACTGTTTAACCGTCCCCACGTTAATGGTGGCGAGAGGGGGCGGTTGCAAGAAGAAGTAGGGCATCCAGGGTTCATCGGGTTTGAGCAGTGGCGGTAGGTTGGTAACCTGTTCTTTTAAGAGCGCGTTAAATGCCATAGCCAACGAAACGGGATGATTAGTACCGGAATTGGTAGTCCACCAGCGACCATCAAAGCGGTTCGCCGGTTCGTACAGCAGCAGCCCCCATTCTTCGGTGAGTTTGCCATGCCTAGGTGCGGGTAAGAGAGTTTTGAGTAGAAGCGCCTGCCCATCCCGCAAGACCCAATCGCGGGTAACATGCGAAAGCATTTGGAAGGCAGTTTCCAAGCGTTTCGCCAACCAAGAAGCTTTGTAAGCATGCGGGGCATAATCTGGCGATTGCAATTGGAAGGAGTCGAGCCGGATAACGTTCAACTGCTTACTGCCGAGTATTAGGTAGGCTAAAGCGGAATCGCCAGTGCGAGAGCCTCTGCGGAAATCTAGTATCAATTCGTTCATAGGATTGCTCCTTTTAAGATAGGGCAAACCAAAGTCGGGGTACAGAACCCCGACCTTAGCGGTACGGTAG
>Ga0194047_10001926_pt1 | contig 12242 bp, 6 predicted proteins | sample JunL225m_MetaG_2_FD_160070 | JGI IMG/M metagenome (GOLD analysis project Ga0194047, IMG submission 160070) | Anoxic zone freshwater microbial communities from boreal shield lake in IISD Experimental Lakes Area, Ontario, Canada - Jun2016-L221-5m | ecosystem: Environmental > Aquatic > Freshwater >...
ATTCCATTTAGTAAATTTTCACGGACAAAATATAAAAGGATATTAAATTCTACATCCGGGTATATTTTTTACATATTTTCACCCGTTTCAAATACAGAGTGTGTTGTTAATTACTCGCTTAATGATATACTTCAACTTCTCTATAACAATAAAGAGTTGTTTGTTGATTTCATTCACCAAATGAATATTTACTTTAACGAAAAACAAATAATACACAATAATTATTTTAGCACAGATGAAATAAATGACATTCTTATTCGTATTTATATAAATGAAATAGTAAACTCTGAAAACACATCGACTATAATACCACCGACAGTTGAACTTCTTTTAGATATGGTAGAAAGTGCAGTAGTAATAGAAAATAAAAAACAAAAGCAACATAATAACCCGTTTCAAGATTTTATTTTTTGCGAGACACCCTCGCCACCAATTCAAACTAAAAATATAACTCATTCGGTCCCCCCATCTGTTTCTAACCCTGTCCTAATCCCAATTCATGATACAATAAAACCTATAATATCGCCTATTGTATCACGCCCAAACAATCATGTAAAAAATGAAAAGGAAAAATACAAGAAAAAAAGTATACCTCTTGTTTTAAAACGCAGAGTATGGGATAAGTATTTTGGCGAAAAAAATGGTGTAGCTCAATGTCCGTGCTGTAAATTATCTCAAATATCCACTTTTTCATTTCATTGCGGACATATAATAAGTGAAAAAAATGGGGGTATGCTTGTATTGGATAACCTGATACCATTATGTCAATCTTGTAATTCTTCCATGGGTATACGAAGTTATACCGAATTTTGCAATGATATTGGAATACCCAGTCACATTATTTTATAAATTTTACCCAAAAATAAATTTATCGATAGTTGTTTTTACGCAAAATGTACGATGCAGGATAATTCCAGCGAGAAAACAAGAAAGTGTAATATATATATAACTAACCAAACTTCTGTTTTTTGTGAACGACCAGATAAATAATCCCAGTAAAAATGTGAAAAAGACATCCACTATTGCCAAATTAAATAATCGATAAGAATGAATACCCTTTCCAGGCACCCCCAACGAATCTTTATACTTGCATAAATTGGTCATAAATGGAAATATTGCATCAGACATATTATAATATATTGTGGTATATTATAATATATTAAGACATGCCAATTGAATCAGAAGATATATTATGGGGAAAATATAACCTGTTTGTTCCTAAGAATAAACAGGTTTCTAAACAGGTATTTCATTCATTATATAATGAATATAAAAGCCATCCTGAAAAAAAGCAACAGCTACTAAACAAGTTGAAGAATCTTACAATGAATAAGAAGACAGGTGGTAGAAACAAGACCAGGCGAGTTGTGAAGAGACGAAAACATCACACGCGGCGTCGTTAGAGCGTATCATCGGAAAAACGGATAAATTGTTTTAATGCATAAAATAAGTTATTAACACTCATATCATTTACATAATGTGCTATACTTGAGGCTTCCAAGTATCTATCTTGGCCTTGGTATAGTGCACCCAAATTTTTCAAGTGATATACCATATTTACATGGTGTGGTTTATTGCGTGTGAAATAATTATTAAAATGTCCTCCAGCTGATATGCGATTGAAATACATTTCCAATAACGATGTGAAATCCTTTATCAGGTAAAAATATTTATTGAATTGGAAAAGATGTTCAGGAAAATATTTCAAATAGATTTTTAATTCACCTGATTTATATAATGTGATATATCTATACAATAGACTTGTATGATTTCCAACCATATCTTTAATTTTCATATATGTTAAATTGCGAATTTTAGAATACTGACCGGTATTTGGATTTTTAATAACAACACCCATTACATTATAATCGGGGTGAGATTGATATGTTATTCGAATATCATCCACACTGGTAAACTCATATTTTAGCGGAAATCTTAGATTGTATTTAATACCCTTATCACGAATAATTGCCGATACCTGACTACGAATATGGTCAGTATCCATATAATACAATTGTGTTCCTACAATTTTGTAGCACGCAATAAGATATAATTTAGGTTCGACATTGCGAGACACAATTCGGTTTTCGGGATGTTGCAATACAAAACTATAGCAACAAGTTTTATCAAAATGTAAAAAATGTAAGAAATTGTAATAATAAGCATGATAAAACATAGAAAGGAAGTCTCTCTTGGGTTGATTATAAATATCAACATCTATATGATGATAATGACTTTTACAACCAATCGTATTTTTTGTAGCACATTCCCAACTATTGGTGTATGCATCCCAAAACATATTTATCATGGTTCCCTCTACATATTCTTCTACTATGGGTGTATAGTCTTCGATATTTGCGACAAAATCATCCCACTGTATAGATTTAGATGGTGAACAACATACAACTGCCCCATCTTTAGAAACCACTACACTCCTCATATTACCTATATTTTTAGCGTTATCATAATTTTTCATATCAATTAACGATTTATCGTATCGTAAGATTGAATACCCATTCGTAGTATTTTCAAGTGATTTACATTTTTTCCCATCTGAGTAATATGTTCGTTTAAGACAATCAGTGTGAAAATATTTTTCAATATCAATAATAAATTTCATATTCTTTGTTAAATGATATAATGTTATTTCCTAATATTCTTTTATGTTTATTTTATCTATATTATTTCACATAGTGTCTTATGACATATGGTTTTACATTTCACATGTAGCATTGCATAAAATTCGTCATTCTACTATAAAAGATATACATTCTATACATCACGAAGTTCCATATCACAAGTTAAAATGGTATAATGTATCAGATGGACATATAATAGAACATATTGTCCAGCCTATTGGATTTTTATTTCCTTGTCTATTTTTTATTAACATAAACGGAATGATTATATCATCACTCTTTATAACTATCCGTGGATGTATGAGACATGATGACAGATGTTCTTGGTTAATAGGTACTCATCACTTGTTACATCACAAATACCCGGAATACAACTATAGCGAATATTATGTAGATTATCTTTTTGGGACAATCTGTCCTATAAAGTATTCATCAAAAATAGAATAATAAGGTCTATCTGGATATTTGTATCACATTTCAGCATCATGAAGACATACGACGCATTCAAGTAAAAATAAAATGTATATATGTATGGATTATACCACATATATACATTTACAATATTCATTTTTCACAATTAATATATTTTACAGATAAGCCATAACAAATGAAATATTTATATCGTAATATTATAATTGAAATGGAAAATGAAACTGAAGAAAATACAAATATACGATTGCAATTAGGTGATATTATAGAGTTAGTTGATGAATTTGAAACCACAAATAATGGTGTTTTTTATATAGAATATATAGATGATAATCTACTGAAACTAAAAAATGAGGTTAGTGATATCATTGATTATGAATTGGATGATGGTTATATTGTAAATACAAGTATTAGTGAAATACATATTTTATCAAGGGCAGAAAGTCCGAGTTGGATTGTCCAGAACAACTATAACATATATGACTGGGTTAACATTTATATTGAAGGAGATATCCCGATTGTTTTGGTTGGACAAATAACAAATATCGAAGAAGATATGATGGAAATTATCAGTATTGATAAAAATACATTTTATATAAATTTTGACTATAAAGGCATTCCATTGGATATTCCGATTACAAAGATTGAAATAAACATAAAGCTTACTGAAAAGGGTGAAAATATCACACCACTTACGGATACAAATCCGTCTGTGGATATAAACGAAGATGAAATTGGTAATGAAGTAAACGAAGATGAAGAAGGCGTTTTGGAAGAAGAAAGAGAAACGCCATATGAAGAAAATGGGGAGCCTGTGGTCGAAGATGAAAATGAAGAATTTGGATACGATGATATAGAACCCCCTGTCAAGAAAATGACAAGAGATGTTTTGGATAAATGGATTCGTGAAGGAGATAAAATATTAATGAGCAAAGATATCGATATAGATGAAATAGACGAGACACAAAAAGTAGATGCTTCAAGATACAAATACGACCAAGAAACGCAATTAAATGACTTAATGAATGACCTACTGACAAGTGTGTCGATAGAAAAACAAACTCCCGAGTTTATAAACGAAGTTCATACATTAGTTGAAAGATATAAGCAATTGGTAGATGAACCGCGAGACAATGATAAAATAAAGCCTTTGGTCGGTAATTTACAAACATTCAAAAAGTTTCTTTATTGGATACTTCCAGTATGTGCAAATGTTAAAATAATATATGGCGATGCCCTACCATTAACAAAAATTTCACAAGATGAATGTGTTGAATTTAGAACACAAACTTCCGAATTGGAAGATATTCTAAGAATGTTTCAAGAATATAGAAAACGGGGGGATGTAAATGATGTTGTTCTGAAATACGACGAATTCATACAAACTATGAATAGTATATTTACACCATTTAATCAAGTAACGCCAGAATATCCAGTGTTCAATAAAATATTATATGAAAATGAAGTTCAAGACCAATTTCTTTGTCTTGTAAATACAACAGGACATTTATACTCAAATACATATTCACCTATCACCGAGGATGGGATTCAAACACAGCGATTCATTACACAACGATATAATACGGAAATAGAAAGATACAATGCATCGTCTATTACATCGTCTGTAATGACAGGAGAAATGGTACCCGTTACAAACGCCGATACTATTCAAGTTGTGTCTGTAATGACACTACCTCAGTCAGTTCTTAGATATTCACGAGTTGGGTTGAAAGGAACGACAATTCTAACAAAAACAAATTTATCTCAAATTTTCTTAGATTACCAAGAATTACTAAAACACTCACAACTAAGAACAGTTGAAGTTAATGACACATATATTCAATCACTACCACATACATCTTTTTTAAAATACCCAACCGTATATACAACCACGACGAATGATTATGATTCTTTTTTGAAAAGAGTTATTCCAGATACCCCCTATTTAATAAGGGGGATAAAAAGATATCTCACAAATGAAATCTCAACCGAACTTGTAATTAGGGAATTAGAACCATTTTTGATTTACACCAAAAACATAGATGCACGAGATTACAAGGAAATAGGACACATTATACGCGAGAGGATTAAATCTCATACAAAATACTTTCTTTCTCGTAAGAAAGCGTTATCCCCATTAAAATATATCTACACATCGAAAAATTCGGTCTTCACTACACATCAACACCCATCGTGTCATATCATATATTCTCTTTTACGCTCTAATCATAATCTGGATAATATTGTTTTCAGAATTTACGGAATATCTCCAGAGGATGGGGACAATAAATGGCAAAATACAATGACAAATACCGAATTGTTATCCAAAATGATGTATATTGACAATGCTAAATTCTTTTATATTACGAATTGTGTATTAGGACTTTCTTTACATATCGCTGAAAGTATGATAGCGAAAATTCATAAAAGATTAAATGAAGTTATTAACAATACATCTTGTGAAACATTTGTCATATCAAAAATGTATTATACAGAACAAGAAATGAAAAATGATAATCATAGAACCATCTATTATGATAGGAATTATGACAATACAGATTATTCAATCCTTTCCAAGTACCGAAAGGAGCAACGGGAGATGTCTCCTCCCGACTTTGAATATTTTTTGAGAAATCGACTCATACAAAAACACAAGGTAAAAGATGAGGATGCAGACAATTTAGCGAGAACCATTATTATAGGGTCAAAACCAGTTCAAAATGGAGACCACGCTATATTATACGGACATGCAAATATTATTTATTTGGTGAGAGAAAATGGTGAATGGAAGGTAATCCCGCATATAGATAGTGATAAATATTTGAATGAAATAACTTCTGAAACAATATGTAACACACAACCAACCTGTATTTATGATACAAAAATAGAAAATCCAAATGAAGGTTGTATATCAGTAGATGAAAATAAACGCCTTTTATTAAATCATTCATTGAAGGTGATGATGAAAGAGTTTGATGAAATTGTAATGAAAGATGTAAAGGAAATTAGAGAAACATTTTACAATGAATTTTTGGCACAAAGTATGTGCGTTGAAAAAATGAGAGTTATTCGAGCTTATCAATTAGAACGATATACAGTGGAACAATATAATTATGGGATGATGTATTTACCCAATCAAGTAAATGTTCATTCGCCATATGAAGAAGTTTGTAAACATATTTTGGCAGAAACAGACATAGTAAGAAAATACACTCATATTATTAAATTTTGTTTATTATTTACGCGTCCCGGAAATCAAGATTCACTCGATATATTAACAGGAGAACCCGAAAGTATACATTGGTTATATTGCAACCGAACAAATGTTCGAATTATTCCATCTTTTTATAATAGACTTGCAACTACATTCATAGAAGAAGGTAGTGATGATTATGAATATGTGATGAATAATCTCATCCAAACAAACGGTATTGCGGTCGATGATGCTTGGTATGATAAATTTACAGGTAGAAAAATAAAGGATGTAGATTATGATGTAGAAGAGGGGTATGATAATGGGTTTAAGAGAAAAACGCGAGATGTTATAGAAGAAGATTTGGGGAATATATTATTCAACCAAACTTCGTCCGACCAAGACCCAAGTAAGAATATCCCTAAACAGAAATTAACTAAGAAAACAATCCCCATCTTTCGTATCATTCAATCAATCGAAACAAATACTGGTGTAGATTTATCAAATGAGTATGATTTTATTGTTTCTTTATGTATCCAAATTGTGGAGAAAATAGTTCCTACAGAAAAACAGCATGAAGATATGATTGCAAAAATGGCAAAGAAGGGGAAAAAGGTGTCAAGTTATGACGATATTTATTATAAAACATTGGTATACACCACATTGGGTATAATTCTTATATGTATACAAACATCAGTTCCGTCTGTCAAGATATTGAAAAAGGGATACCCTGGTTGCAATCGTTCATTCAAGGGGTTTCCACTTGAAATAAGTTCCGCAAATCTTTCAGGAATTCATTATATATCGTGTACTGCAGTTCATTCGAGAGTTGATTCATATCCTTGGAAGGTACTATCTAAGAACCAAGAACAAGTATCCAGTGCAATCAAATTATTCATCGAACAACATTTATTGGAAAATGCAGAATTAAAACAAAAATTAGAATTCAAACGAAATTATATATCACTTTATGAAATTGAGACTGAAATTCCCGAAGAATTGAATATTATGAATCTACCCCTATTTTTACCACCTCTTAAACCCCTGAAAATGAAACAAATTGAATTAATAAACCCCTCGACATTTGACAAATTAAAGAATAAAATACGGTCTGGTTCAGAATCTCAAATATCTGAAATATCATCTTACAATTCACATATAATGTATCTTTCTTATTACATACAATATTTAATTCAAAACATCGTATCTAAAAATCCTGTATTACTTCTCACTGTTTCAAATAAACCTTATATGGAAAATAGCTGTTGCGATGAAGGAAGTATCACACCTATTTTATATTTCAGTCACTTAGAACCACAGATACAAAAAACAATTGATGCAGTTTTATCCGATACAATGGTTATTAACTACATACAATATCTTACCATACCCACAACATTTGGAGTTAGAAATCTTGACCCATTGCTTATTACAATTAACACATTTTCGGAAAGCACTATTTATCGTTATTTTAGCTTTATTTGTAATTTTAAATCAGATTTACCATATGGCGACCCTGTAATAGAAAAATGGTGCGGAGAAAAGCCTGATTATTTAGTTGGGTTAGATATTTCAACACAACTTGAAATCATACAACAAAAACATGTATCCTCTTGGTATAACAAACAACAGTTCATTCAATTATTGCAATATGTTTCAAGTAAAAATATTCTCCCACCCATACAACCCGTATTGCGATTAGAAGATTATATTTTATCATTTCAACAATCTGAAAGTTTAATTGACGGGATTCCATTTATGAAGTCGATTGCAGAACGAATGAATCCGTTATTTCCAGAATACTTCCATTTTGTTAAAAAGCAACCACAAGATGTTGTAGAATATATTAACACATTTGTTGTCTTAAATAAAAAATTAAGAACAAATATCTTGGATTTTTTGAGAAAACAAAATAAAAGGGAACAGGATATTAGAAAAGTATCTATATTCTTAGATACTTTGGGTGAATGGAAATGTGAAACTGAAACAACCATAGATTATTATAAAAATTGGATAAGAAATATTATATTAGTATTTCCATTTATGATAATAAAAAATAACTATAATGTCACTTATAACGACCACAGAAGAAATAATTTCAGCAATAATCATTACCGTGATATATATTCATTCTTAAGTAAATACTATGACATCATATCACCCTTTTGTGATAAACCTGAACTCAAACCATTATTATTTATTTTTAACAATAAATTAAAACATATTGATTCATTTTTATCATCATATATCGTTACTCGCGATAAGTCCGGAAATCTTACATCCCCTTTTGGAGAACGGTCTTCCAAACTTTTATTTGAAAATGTCATTCTCGAAACAATATCATATATGATTATGTTAACAAATAAAAAGGGTGTTATAAAGTTTACTCCATCAGTTGATACACCATATCAATATGATTATGCAAATATAGACGGCGACGCTGATACAACGCCATCTGGATTTCAAGAATTTTCTACTGAAGAACAAAACATTGAGAGAGGTAATGCCCTTATTGTAAAAAAGACACTCAGTGATTATATCACACAATTAACCACTTTGATGGTTCGGCATAAAACTATGATTAATGTTACAAATGAAATGGTCAAGTCGAGGGTTTTCAAAAATGCAGAGGATGAAAAACATAAAATCACAGACAGATTGAAAGAAATGTCTGTTGAACAGCGTAATGCTGAAAATACAATGAAAATAAATAAATTGGGAGAATGGTCCGTCGGTCTTGCAAAGGGAATACGAGTTTACGACCAAACAATGTATGACAGAGAAAGACGATTATTCAAGGACATTGAAACAGAAACCGACGAAGAACTTATTGAAAAATTGAAGAATTCGTCAAATGGTCTGGATATAAATGAACAAGATAAATTAAACGATATGATGACTGCTCAAGAAATATCTGCAGAAGATAATGATATGTCTGCGATGGGTGAAGATTATGACACTTATTATATGTATGAAGAAGATGAAGATGATGTTGGAGATGATGCATAGTTAAAAATATGTATTCAATGTTATCTATAATTTATTACAAAATGATTGTATCCATTATTATATACATATATTGTATATTAATGGATTCAAATAGCACTAAAATAATTATGTTAGCATATGAATATTTTAGTCATAAAGTAAAAAATAATACCACTTTTTCATTTTATGAATTACCACCTGGTATAACAAAAGAAATGATGTATATAGAACTAAAATGCATTGATTTGGATTCATATATTGATAATGTTGATGTTGAATATCTCTGGGAACAATATGTTTATATTCACACATCATATACAAATATATTCGGATTTACAGATTTACCGAGACATTTAATACAAAATAACCTATCCAAATCCAAATCTTTATCAAAATCATTGCATATGAAAAGAGATGATAGTGTTTATCCAGGAAATTCGGTAAAGATGCCCAAATGGAGTATAAAACAAAAATCTTTATCAAAACGAGATTCATCATCAAATGGAAAATCTACATCAAGAGGAGGTTCGGTAACAAAAAGAAATTATAACAAAGTCAAACGAATCAAGAATGTCCAATATGGTTCTGGTGGAAATAGTGTTCATTTAGCTGAAGTTGTTGCCAATATTAATAATGGAGGGGGTCCTGTCTGGCGTGGAAGATACTCGACTTTTATTAAAATTAAAAATATCAATGATAAAAAAATATATGTTAGAGGTAGTTCTATTCCAGACCCCAATAAAATATATACTACATCGGTCAATCCAACTCAGATTATGCGAACTAACTATTGCACTAATTTATTAAATTTTTATAGATTTGTTATGGATATACCAAAGATTATTTCACTACAGGGTTGTGATTTAGATTGGAGTTTTTTACCATCATATACACCTGGAAATTGTGTAAATGTAAATGAATTGGAAAATTGGAACGAAACTTGTGTTAAGTATGATGAACCGGATGTAAATACTGGAAATAATATGAGCGAATTGTATTGGGTTGATATGTGTGCTGGATATTTCAATGTATTTGATACTTTGTCTAAAATAGACTTTACAAATCCATTAAATTATTCCGTAATTCATTGTCTTGCTGGGTGTGGTAGGACAGGTACAACTCTACTTCTTATAATTTGTCTTAATTATTATAAGGGTGAAAAACGAAGATTTAATGCAGATTTTTGTGTCAATTCAAGAATGATGACAAAATACGATAAAAGTTTTCATATTGTTATGAAATTAATTGAATTATTAATTAACCATATAGAATTGGATGTGGATATTCCAGATGTGGGGTTAACACCCAATGCACTACAAAATGTAAAACAATCAATTAGAAGGTTCGATTTATCTCACATACCACAAGAAATATTTGGAAACATGATAAGTAATTATCACGGATACGCGAGCCCCAATTTAACACATATTAATGTATTTATTACACGAATTAACTATATTATTTATTTCACGACATTGAGAAATAAAATAAAAAAATTTCCATTATTTCAATTGAAACACCCGGATTATTTTACAATCAATCCAATTAATTCTAAAGAAGAGCTATATAGACATGTTTTATGTGACCAACAAATATATACACATGCTGAAGTAAAACAAATAATGGATAATCCAAGTAAAATGGTATTTGGGTTTGATTTATATGATATAGACAGCGATATCGATGATATTTTTTTAACAATACCAGAATCAGGCGATGTAGATATCACGCAAGTTAACAATTCAAGATGTTCAATATCGTAATTATATCTTATAGACAACCACAGACAAAAAATGGAGTTTCTCCATCTTTTGTTTTTTTGCCTTTTGTTTTTTTGCTTTTTGTGTTTTTGTGTTTTTTTGTTTTGTGTTGTTTATAAATTATATATAAAGATGATGTTATCAACTAAATAAATTTCATAACATCATACTAATATTTTACACATATGATAGTGCGTCAAGTAGTCCAGTTCCAACATATTTTGACTTGAAAACATAGAATTTATACAATCGTTCACGGTCATCGGATTCAAATTCAGGGGTGGCAGTGGTTAGATAGTAGCGATAATTTTCACCAGATTTGTGCATACGGGATAGATATTCACCTGTGCTGGTCTGAACGGGCTTTCCAGACGAATCCAAAACCAAGAAGTATCGACCTGAATAATTAGAATTCAGTTCGGTAACTCCTGGAATAAGAGTTTTGTCATTTGAAAAGGTGTATTTCTCGGCATAGGTATCTACACTGTCAATCGATTGTGAGGGTATTTCAGAGCATTCGTCATCACTGTCCATAGCATCATACCAATCACTCCATGTTTCATAACCAGCAGGAACATCAATACATTGGTCTGGAGCAATTCGTTGCTCCCATTCATAGTAGGCATCATGGTCATCGTCATATACAGCACATTCGGAATCCACATTATATTTTTCATCATCATCAACTTCATTGTCATAGTCATTGACATATTCCATGTTTGTGTATTCAACATTAAAGAATGTATCGATAAACCATTGCAAGTCATAACCAGAACACTCAACATCGAAAGACGAAAACGACGGGTCATGTGATAATCCTCCATTGTCAGTGACAACGAAGTACATATACTTACCTAACTCCGGGCGATTAATGCGTATCAACATTTCTCCGAAACGGTTGACTACTGTTGACCCATCCGAATTTAAAGCAAATTCGTACAAGTCTGAGTAATCGATTGTTTCATCCCACTCAATGTAGGTGAGGTATTGTTTAGCATCAACGAATTGAATGTTTGCGATTGAGAGAGCCATTTTAAAACCAAAAGATTTATATCTTGGTAGTATTAAAATAATCTATAATTATCATTTTCATTTCATTTTTTTAAATTTTATATGAAAAAAGTGAATAACATAAATTTTACACTAATTGTCATTTTTAATCAAATAAATAAAATGAATATGTAAAAGGGTTTACTGTATATTATGCATTATGTCTTAGTTCATATTTACATG
>Ga0194047_10001927_pt1 | contig 12235 bp, 10 predicted proteins | sample JunL225m_MetaG_2_FD_160070 | JGI IMG/M metagenome (GOLD analysis project Ga0194047, IMG submission 160070) | Anoxic zone freshwater microbial communities from boreal shield lake in IISD Experimental Lakes Area, Ontario, Canada - Jun2016-L221-5m | ecosystem: Environmental > Aquatic > Freshwater...
GTTTTTGCTCTTCAAGTTGATTTAGTTTCGAAATCAATTCGTCATAATTACTAAGGTAAAAGCCACTTTCGGGGTGCTTACTTTTTTCGATGAGGTCGGCTGCCATGTGAATTAACGATGAACCTTGACGTTCGAGATACGATGGCAGCAATGCCAAAATGCAGTAATCTTCTATGTTTCCATAAAACTGTTCGAATGCTTTTAAATAACTTTTTTCGTATACAGAAACATCTGTAACAAAATGTTTGCTTTGATTCATGCCAGTTGTGCCACTGCTCGAAAATACGGTGGTGTGAGCATTCACATTATTTTTTTCGGAAACAACAGTATGGTTTTTGAAAAATTCGATGGGTAGAAACGGTATCTGCTGCACGGTGTTTACCTGCTCTGTCTTTATTTTCAAGGAGGTTATAAAACGATGGTAAATTTCATTCTCTTTCGCCTGAAACCGAAAAATGTCTATTGCCGCTTTTTGAAATTCATCCGCAGAGCTAATACAGAAAATGCTGTCGATATTGGGTTTCATTCAAAAAGTTTCAATTAATTCTGCTTCGCTTTTTATAATACTCATTTGGTTTTACAAACCTAATAAAAAACTTAAATCAAAATTATTTAATTTGGTTGAAAAAATAATTACTACCTTTATATTCCAATTTCAAGTAATGAAGCGGATTATTTTATTTTTATTCCTATCGGTTATGATTTGCACTACATTTTTATCGTGTGTGAAAAAGAAATTATTCCCTGTCGAACCATCCATAGAATTTAAGGAGTTTGTAAAATATCAGTCTACACCCGGTGTTTGGGACTCGGCAGATTGTATAATTAAATTTAAAGACGGTGACGGAGATATAGGCATTGTTTCGGGCGACCAGACATCTGCTCCGGATTTTATTATGGAATACTTATACGACAGTATTAATCAGGATGAGTCGAGTGTTCATCATTGTGAACCTACTAACATATTTGTCCCTTGGAACGTGAATGGTGCTAATCCTGTGTGGCAACCATTACTTTTTACATACCGTGTTCCAGATATTACTCCGGAGGGGCAATATAAAGCCATAGAGGGAGAGATAAGGGCTAAATTCAGGTCAGCTCCTTATTTTGTGCCCGGTCATACTCGAATCAGGTATAGAATTACTTTGCGCGACAGAGAGGGGCACCAAAGCAATGAGGTGACCACTGACGATATAACCATACCTTAATCCTTTATTCCATAATACTCTTTTCGACCTGATTTCACTTCCGGTACATACTTTATGATAAACAATGACTCTGTAGAAAAGTTACGCGATTCCCTGAACAAGGAAGGCACCTGGCCCCGATTATATATGTTCAAGTTTATCATCCCTGCCGCCAATAAGCAAATTGCATTGGTACAGTCTAAGTTTTCGGACGAGGCTGTTATTACTCAAAAACAATCATTCAACGGACGATACATCAGTATTACCATTACAGAAGTAATGCTGGATGCGGAGTCTATTATTAATAAGTACAAAGAAATGGACGGCATCGAAGGTTTGATGTCGTTTTAATATTAAAATTATCAGTATGGCGCTAATAAAACCAGTAAAAGGAATACACCCGGAATTCGGCAATGATTGTTATCTTTCAGAAAACGCCACAGTAGTGGGCGATGTGGTGATGGGCGATAATTGCAGTATATGGTTCAATGCAGTGGTTAGAGGTGATGTTAATTCCATTCGAATGGGTAATAAGGTCAATGTACAGGACGGAGCAGTGATACATTGCACTTATCAGAAAACAAAAACAATGATTGGTAATAATGTTTCTATCGGGCATAATGCATTAGTTCACGGCTGCACCATTCATGATAATGTACTTGTGGGAATGGGAGCAATTATTATGGACAATTGCGAGATTGGTAGTAATACCATCATTGCCGCAGGTGCAGTGGTGTTGGAAAATACTAAGGTGGAGTCGGGAGTAATTTATGCAGGTGTGCCCGCAAAGAAAGTAAAAGACATAAATCAGGAATTAATAAAAGGAGAGATAAACCGAATTGCAGATAATTATATAATGTATAGCAGCTGGTTTAAAGAAGAAGAGTGATTTTACAATGCCAGGTGTTTTGATTTTACTTCAGCACCGAAAAACAGAGAAGCGGCTGCATCAAAATTCTCTGTCGAATCAGTAGTGAAAAACTGGAACTTGCCTCCCTTACTGCATTTTTGTTCCATTTCAGGGTGTCGTTTAAGATAATCAGTCAGGCTGTGTGCCACTATTTCTCCTTGCGAAAGCAAAGTGATTCCCTCAGGTAAAAACTTGTTAATGTTTTGAATTAGCAAGGGGTAATGAGTACATCCTAAAATGATGGTATCAATATTTTTGTCTTTTGTCAAAAGTGAATTCAAATTTTTCTTTACAAAATAATCAGCACCCTCAGTGGACATTTCGTTATTCTCTACCAACGGAACCCACATAGGGCAAGCTTCCTGATGTACGGTTAACTGAGGATACAACTTTGTTATTTCGATAGGGTAAGAATTAGATGTAATGGTTCCGGTGGTTCCCAACACTCCAACATGTCCGGTTTTACTGTATTTACCTACAATCTCTGTTGTTGGCCGAATAACCCCTAAAACTCTTTTGTGAGGAGCAATGAGGGGCAAATCTTTTTGTTGGATATTTCGTAATGCTTTTGCTGAAGCTGTATTGCAGGCCAAGATAACCAGTTCGCAACCCATTGAAAAGAGTTGCTGAACACATTCAAGTGTGTATTCATAAACAGTTTCAAACGACCGATTACCGTAAGGTGCACGGGCATTGTCTCCCAGGTATAGATAATCGTAACCTGGCAATTCTTCTGCAATTGCCTTTAATACGGTTAGTCCACCATAGCCCGAATCAAATATTCCAATGGGGTTCTTTGTTAAATCTGGCATTACTTTCTATTAATTTTAAGTAGAAAATAAAAGTCCTGTTTTAATACTAAAAACAGGACTTTTATTAACTGACAAAAAGAAAATTATTTTTTTGTTGGAGGAGGTGTTCCGCCTTTTGGAGCTATAGGAGCTACCGGAGTTGCTCCAGGAGTGATTCCAAGTTTTTTAATCACTAATCCAATGATATCATCAGCAGGTTCGTTATAAATTACCAAACCGGTACTTGTGTCTAACACATATTTAAATCCGTTTTCTTTAGCAACTGCATCAACAGCTTTTTTTGCCTTCTCATAAACAGGTTTAGAAAGTTCAGCACTTTTCTTTTGATAATCTCCTTGAGCTTGTTGTTGGAAATCTTGAAGGCGTTGATTCAAATCGTTTAATTCTTTTTCCTTCGAAGCACGCACTACTTCCGGCATATCTTTCATTTTAGCTTGATAGTCATCATACTTTGTTTTTAACTCTGCTTGCATTGCAGTAACTTGCTCTTCCAATTGTTTTGCATAATCCTGAACAGCTTGTTGTGCTGTTTTAGACTCCGGCATGATACTGATTAATGAATCCAAATTAATATGAGCGATTTTTTGTGCAGAAGCGGTAAATGAACTTAGGATAACGGCAACACCTACTAATGCAATTTTAACGATTTTCTTCATGTTTTTTGTTTTTGTTTTTTGTTTTTAATTATTTGACTTGTTTATTATTTTTTTTCTCTTACCGGCTCCGGACTTGTATTTTCATTTGGTTTAGGAGGCACTGCTGTTCCTCCTCCTGAACCTCCTTTAGTTCCGCTACCTGCTTTGCCTCCTTTGTAACCTAATTGAGTAAGCACCTCATCTGATTTATCAAGTTTAGGGCTTGTGTAAAGCATAGTAAGGTCGCTGGATTTATCGAAAATAATAGAATATCCTCCTTTTTCAGCAAGAGCTTTAACAGCGTTATAAATTTTATCCTGAATCGGTTTAACTAATTCCTGACGCTTTTTGAATAACTCACCGTCAACACCAAAATGTTGTTTTTGCAAGTCTTTGGCATCTTTTTCTTTGGCAACAATGTCAGCTTCACGTTTCTTTTTCATATCATCTGTCAGTAAGATCTGTTCTGCCTGATAAGCTTTATACATTTTGTCGATTTCAGCATATTTAGCTTCCACTTCTTTTTGCCAGCCAACCGAGGTTTTGTCAATTTCGGACTGTGCTGCTTTGTACTCCGGAATTTGTCCCAAAATATATTCAGAATCGATATATGCAATTTTTTGAGCAAGTGCTGCTGTACCTGTGGCAAGTAAAACACTTACAATTACTACTATTTTTTTCATTTTTATCTATTTTAAATTTTTGTAATCTGTGTTAAAACGGTGCGAAATTAATAATTTATTACAACTCTCCAATTGCCGCCCCAATTGTAAAGTGAAATTGTCCTTTTTGCATTCCTAAATTGCTTGGAACATCATCAAGACGCCATCCATAATCAAATCCTAGCAATCCAAACATTGGCAAAAATACCCGTATTCCCAAACCTGTAGAACGATAAACCTGAAAAGGATTAAATTCCTGTTTGGTTGCCCACGAGTTTCCTGCTTCAACAAAACCTAACATAAAAATGGTTGCCTGAGGATTTAATGTAATCGGGAAACGCAACTCAGCAGTGTATTTGGTAATGTAGGAAGCTCCTGTTGATGCAGAAAGCGATTGGTCGTCATATCCTCTTAAAGCAATAATCTCTCGGCCATCTAATGCATATCCTGTTAATCCGCTACCGCCCAAATAGAATCTTTCGAAAGGTGATTGACCTACTGCACTATTGTATGGAGCTAAGAATCCAAATCCAAACGAGGTACGCAAAATTAGATTTCGAGCTTCTTTTCCATCTGGTCCACGTTTGTTGGTGATAGGAGTATAAAAGTGAGCTGTAAATTTATATTTTTGATATTCCACATATTTAAATCGATCCTGAGCAGTTAAAGTAGGACTTGAATAATCGACATTATTAAACAAAGAATATGGAGGTGTCCATTGTCCTGTCAATGCTATTTGAGAACCTCCAGAAGGGAAGATAGGGTTTCCTGATTGGGAATTTCTTTGAAGAGCCGCTTTGTAATAAATGTTATTTGAATAACCATTGCTAAATGTAAAAATTGAAGTGAAATTATGTAATGTGTAGTAAGCATAATCCAACTCCTGATAAAGCGTAAAATAATCGTCAGGCCATTTTAAACGTTTTCCCAAACCAACAGAGACACCCATAATATTCAAATCCGCTCGCAATGGATTGGCCACCTTGTTACCTGAGTCATCTGTAACTTTTTTTGTTTGTCCATTTGTTTGGACCGAATAATAAGCGGTAACACTTAATGCATTTGGTTTTTTTCCACCTAACCAAGGTTCGGTGAATGACATATTATAGGATTGATAATACAAACCATTTGACTGGGCTCGCACGCTCAACCTCTGCCCATCACCTGATGGTAAAGGACGCCATGATTCTTTTTTAAAGAAATTTTTACCCGAAAAATTATTGAAAGTTACACCGAGAGTTCCAACCACCCGACCAGCACCATACCCACCAGACAATTCAATTTGGTCGGACGGTTTTTCTTCCACCGTGTATTCAATATCTACTGTACCAGTGGCAGGGTTAGGGGTTGGTACCACATTCATTTTTTCGGGGTCGAAATACCCGAGCTGAGAAAGTTCTCGTTGTGTACGCATAATATCCGACCTGCGGAACAACTGCCCTGGTTTGGTCCTTATTTCTCTCAGAATAACATGGTCATTTGTTTTAGTGTTTCCGATTACAGTTACCTTATTGATTGTGGCTTGTTTCCCTTCAAATATGCGCATTTCCAAATCTATTGAATCTCCTGAAACCATTGTTTCTACAGGAGTGATGTTAAAGAAAAGATACCCCTCATCCATGTACAAAGAACTGATATCATTTCCGTTTGGATTGCTGAATAATTTCGAATCCATATTGGCCTGATCGTAAACATCCCCCTTTTTAATTCCAAAAACATTAATTAAATCTTTGGTTGCATACTTGCTGTTCCCAATCCATGATACATTACGGAAATAATATTTGTGTCCTTCTTCTATTGCAATATCAATACTTATTCTTTTGGTAGCATCCAACGTATCATGAACAATTCGGAATTCGTTAAAACTTTTCTTAAGATTAAACTTATATTTGGTTTTTTTAAGTTGATAAATAGAATCGTGCACAATGCGAGCATCGCGATAACCTTTTTCGTTGTACTTAGCTATTAAAGCTTTTTTGTCTTTTTCGTAATTATCTTCATCTAGTTTTCCCGAATTGAAAGGATTCCACCAGCGTCTGCGTTTGGTTTCTTTAAATTTTCTACGGAGTTTCCAAAGTTTAATATTGTTATTCCCTGTAATATTTATGTCTTTGATACGAATCTTTTTCCCTTTGTCCACATTAATCATCAACACCACACTATTGTCCAACTTCTCATCTCTCTCTTTCTTTATTTTCACACTCACATTCATGAATCCTTTATTCTTAAAGAAATCTTTCACTGTTCCCTGAGTAGATGCTATTAAACCATCGGTAACCACTTTACCTTTTATGAGCTTTATCTTTTCGCGAAGGTCGTCTGCCTCACTCTTGGTCATTCCTTTCAAGGCAAACTTAGCCAAACGTGGTCGTTCGAGTACTTCTATATTGATGAAAATGTTTTTTCCCTGAATTTTATTTGCGGTTATGTTGATGTCTTCAAACAATCCCTGTTTCCAAAGATTTTCAATAGCTGAAGAAAATTTATCTCCCGGTACCTGCACTTTATCTCCAACCGATAAACCTGACAAAAGGATAAGTACATTTTGGTCCATATGGCTGGCACCTGTAATGGTAATACCTCCTATTTCGTATTCTTTAGGAGAAGATAAATCTATGGCTGAGGAATCTACACCGCCCAGTGTTACCTGAGCTTTTAATGAAAATGCAAGAATTGAAAAACAAATTAGCGCTGATAGTTTTTTGTACATCTAGTTTTTTTATGATATTAATTGCTCGCTGGTTTTTCCAAATCTGCGCTCGCGGTTTTGATAATCAATGATTGCTTCGTAAAAATTTTCTCTTTTAAAATCGGGCCATAAAGTATCGGTAAAATACAGTTCGGAATAGGCCAATTGCCACAACAGGAAATTGCTGATGCGGTGTTCGCCACTGGTTCTGATCATCAGTTCAGGCTCCGGAATGGAGGCTGTACATAAGTGAGCAGTAATCGTTTCTTCGTTAATCTGACTTGCCGTTAATGTTTTGTTTTCTATTTTTTCGGCTATCTCCTTCATAGCATTGGTTATTTCCCAGCGAGCACTGTAGCTCAGGGCCAGAACCAATGTGGTTTGTGTGTTGTGCTGCGTTTTTGCAATCGCATCCTGCAATTCGTCAAAACAATCTTTGGGTAAACTTTTAAGATTCCCGATGGCTTGCAGGCGAATATTGTTTTTGTTGAGAGTTGGTGTTTCGGCATTGATAGTATGCACCAATAATTGCATCAAGGCCATCACCTCTTCCTGAGGACGGTTCCAGTTTTCGGTAGAGAAGGCATATAGGGTAAGGTACTTTATTCCTAGTTCGGCTGCAGCTTCTACTGTTTCGCGAACAGATTTAACCCCGTTCTCATGGCCATAAATTCTTTCTGCTCCTTTTTGTTTGGCCCATCTTCCGTTACCATCCATAATGATGGCAATGTGCTGTGGCAATTTTGCAGGATTTATTTTTTCTTTCAAACTCATATTTAAAAATCGTCCTTTTTGTAAGACGATTTACTGTGTCGTTTTGTTACTTTTTTATTCTACTGTTGGACATTTTTCTTTGCTCGATCCCAATTTGAATGACAAAATGATTCCAACAAATGAATACCAGTCCTTGTTTGTCGGATTTCCTCTTGCACTTCCCACATTACTGTAATTAGGATCCGTTCCTTTGCTCGGGTCCGATAAATAAGCAGCTGTTAAACCGTTTAATTTATAAGGAGCATAATACTTTCCGCTTACATCGTCCAGATAATCGGTAAATGTTTTTCGCATGCCCCATTCCACTCCCAAACCTAATTTACGTGCAATATTAGTTTTAAATCCTAAACCAAACGGCAGGCAAACCTGGATTAAATTATACGGTTTTTTTTTCGAACCGCCTTCCATTCCTTCGCCTTCGGTGCGCAGCGGCTGCAGGTCTACCCAGTTGCCATTTGCCAGTTGACCTTTGGGATTAAATGCAAAAACTCCGATTCCGAAAAAGATATATGGCGAAAATTTTTCCTTTTCTATTCCTATTCGGTAATTGTTAAAATTGAATTCCAAAGCTGCCGACACTTCATTAATAGTCGACTTAAAACTCAAGTTACGCTGTTTCTGATACGGATTTTGCGAATACGAATCATGCCCTTCTACACTACCAAAAAGAATGGCTATTCGATAAGCCAAGCGTGGATTCTGATTGTAACGAAACAATACCCCAGCGGCAGGTTTGGTAAACAAAAACTGCTTGGTTTGATTCAAATCGCCTATGTAATACGACCCTCCCAGAAAAATACCTAAATCTGCGCTTTGTTTGTTCTTAGCGTAGAATTGTGCATAGCTCGATAAAGCTGATAACAAAATACAAATAAAGATGAAAAACTGTTTTTTCATTTATAATAAACGATACGAATCGAATTTTATTGCCTTTCAAGCCAATAAAAAGGAAACAAATATAGTAGAATTTTGCTTATAGGCGGGTGTTAAAGTTAGTTAATAGCTGACGTGTTACTTTTATTCATTTTATTTCACTGCAAAGTTAAACTTTTTAATTTAACTTGTTTACTCCCTTTCTCCAAAAACTATTCCTCCTTTTTTCGTTGAGCCAGCACATCTCTCAAGTTTGGGCGCAATCGACTTTTGTAAACCGACAGAGAATCTTCCTTTTTCTTACCTTTTCGAAGTGCGCGTTGCTCTTCTGCAGGCAAAGAAGCTATGTGCATACACTCAGGAGTGCAACACCCTTTCATTTTTTCGGCACAAGCGGGACACTGAATAAACAATAAATGACAATCGTCATTCGCGCAGTTTACATGCGTGTCGCAAGGTGCTCCGCATTGATGACAATTGGCTATCACATCCTCCGTTATGCGCTCGCCCACCCGCTCATCAAAAACAAAGTTTTTGCCGATAAACTCGCTTGGCAATCCTTCGGCTTTTATCTGACGCACATAATCGATGATGCCACCGTGAAGCTGATTAACATCCTTAAAACCATGATGCTTGAGGTATGCACTTGCTTTCTCACAACGTACACCTCCTGTGCAATACATCAATATTTTTTGGCCTTTTTTATCTTTCAGTTCTTCTATCACCTGGGGCAATTCTTCTCTGAAGGTATCCGCATCGGGTGTTATGGCTCCTTTAAACTTGCCCACCTCCGATTCGTAATGATTGCGCATGTCCACCACTATGGTGCCGGGCTGAGCCATAGCTTCGTTAAACTGGCGTGCGGTGAGATGATTGCCTACATTGGTTACATCAAATGCATCGTCATTAAGCCCATCTGCCACTATCTTAGGACGAACTTTTACAGTTAGTTTATAAAACGATTTACCGTTGTCTTCCACCGCTATTTTTAATGGAACATCTTTAAACCTTAAATCCCTGTAAAGAGCTTCTATAAAATCGTTCCAGCGGGTTTCGGGCACCGACATCTGAGCATTAATGCCTTCGTGAGCCACATAGATGCGACCCAAAATATTCAGTTCCTGCCACAACTCAAACAACTGATTACGCAGCTCGGCAGGATTTTCGATAATTACGTAGCGGTAAAACGATACAGTGGTCCTCAGGATGGTTTCTTCCTGTATTCGTTTTTTTAGCTCCTTTTTGTTCACTCTGTTTTGCAATAACATGGTTTCAGGGATTAAAAATTGAGGGGCAAAGATAGGAAAAGGTTTCGGGTTTCAAGGTGAGGGTGGTGGTGAAGGCTAAAGCGATATGTAATTGCTGTTATAAAACCACTGTGATTCTGTGTAAACCCTATTAGTAGCTCTAGGTCATTAAAAAATTGAATTACAAAAAGAAAATATGGCGAAATTCAAATCATATTTTGAAAAATCGGTTGAGGAGGACGCAAATCTAAGCGGGGAAGACGGAAATATAAGCTAGGCGTCTGGAAATATAAGATTCACATCCTCCTCGAAAAAAAAGAAAAACACCTCTACCGTGAAACTGTGGCTATCTTTTCCAACCATTAAGCACAAAAAATCCCGCTCTGAATCATCAGAGCGGGATTGTATTAAATGATGATTACTTCATCATTTGTATTGCCATTAGTTTTTTATCAAACGGATGGTTTGCTGATGATTTGCCGTAACCGCATTTAAAGTATAAATACCATTCATCATTTTACTCAAATCGATTTGAGTGGTGTTAGCATTTACTTCTTGAATTAACACCACTTGACCCAAAGCATTGTAAACAGTTACTTGTGTTGGTTCGCTGATGGTAATGTTATAAACACCATTTGAAGGATTTGGATAGACTGCAATTGCAGTTGAAGCAGTAATAGTGCTTATACCTGTACAGGCATCTACAGTAAGAGCTGATGAAGCAGAACCTGCACAACCATTACCATCGGTATAGGTATAGGTAACATTAGCAGTTCCTGCACCTGCAGCAGCAGGGTCGAAATTAGTTCCTGCTACTCCAATTCCAGAATAAACACCTCCTACAGGAGTGCCGGTTGCAAGTGAAAACGGAGCCCAGTTTACGCAAGAAAACAACGTTGTTTCGGTATAAGTTACAGTTGGCAATGTGTTTACATTCACCAAAACTGATGCTGTGTTCATACATCCATTACCATCCGTTCCGGTTACATTATAGGTTACAGTTGAAGTAGGATTGAAGCTTACTCCATCTGTTACGTTGTTATCCCAAACATAGGATACGGCACCTCCACCTGTCAGGGTTTCGGCATCGCCCATACAAATACTGGTAGAAGATGCATTGGCAGATACAGTAGGTAATTGATTTGCGTTAACCAATACTGATGCTGTATTCATACAACCGTTACCATCTGTTCCGGTAACATTGTAAGTTACTGTTGAAGTTGGATTGAAGCTTACTCCATCTGTTACACTGTTGTCCCAAACATAGGATACAGCACCGCTACCAGTTAAGGTTTCGGCATCGCCCATACAAATACTGGTAGAAGATGCATTGGCAGATACAGCAGGTAATTGATTTACGTTAACCAATACTGATGCTGTGTTCATACAACCGTTACCATCTGTTCCCGTTACATTATAAGTTACTGTTGAAGTTGGATTGAACGTTACACCATCGGTTACACTGTTGTCCCAAACATAAGACACAGCACCGCTACCTGTTAAGGTTTCAGTATCTCCTGCGCATATTGTTGTTGCTGATGCGTTGGCAGATACAGTAGGTAATTGATTTACGGTTACAGTTACAGCTGTTCTGGAAACGCTTGTACAACCACCTGTTCCACCGGAAAATTCTAAGTCCACATAAAACATTCCAAGATCTGAGATGGAAGGCCAAGAATCAGTAGAAGCATACTGACCATAACCAATAGTTCCGGCAGAAAGCACATATGGGTAAGAAGGGAAATCCCAATAATAGGCACCTCCATTAGTCCAAGCTCCAATGTAATAAGTAGAACCGGCATTTAAAACAAGAGGTGTACATGGAGTAGTTGACCAAACACCATCTGTACCCGAGCAAGCTTGAGTCATAAGTAAAGTTCCAGCGTTATCCCATACAGAAATTTTTGTACCAAAATATCTTCTCACACCTGTAACCGTAAGTGTTGACGATGGAGTAAAGGTATAACCCAACGTATAGGTTCCGCCACTGCTGTTAGCTGCAACAGTACCATTAAGGATACTGCTTGCTGAACTTGGAGTGACGCCTTCTGCATAATAAGTAGTAGTTGAAGTTGGACTTACAGAGTAGTCTGTTCCGCTTGGTACGCTTGTAAGTAATGTTCCGCCTGATGCAGCGTTCCACCAATTAATGGTATTACCAAGTGATACAGCATTTAAGTCGGAAGTATCGCCTACACAAATTGAAGATGCTGTAGCTGATGAAGAAGTGATAACAGGTAAAGGAGTTACAATAACATCAACCGAAGTTCTTGTAGAGCTGGCACAACCTAGAATAGTGCTAACCCATGAAATAATAACCTGACCATTTCCGGTTTGGTAACCCTGTGTGTGAGTAGCACCAGCAGGGAAACTGCTTCCGCCACCTCCTCCGGCCCAAACACCACCACCGCCTCCATAGAAACCGCCACCACCACCGCCACCGGAA
>Ga0194047_10001928_pt1 | contig 12231 bp, 12 predicted proteins | sample JunL225m_MetaG_2_FD_160070 | JGI IMG/M metagenome (GOLD analysis project Ga0194047, IMG submission 160070) | Anoxic zone freshwater microbial communities from boreal shield lake in IISD Experimental Lakes Area, Ontario, Canada - Jun2016-L221-5m | ecosystem: Environmental > Aquatic > Freshwater...
GTTGTACAGCCTACAGTTACGCCCGGTACAACGGCGTTACCTACGGTTACAACCAATGTAGTTGGTCCTCTGCCAGTGAGTGGTACACCTACCATCACAAGCAATTTGGCTACGACAACTGCATCGGCGAGCGCTACGGCTACCGTCAAACCGGCTACGACAGCGGCGGTAACAACAACCGCAGCAGCTACGACAACTTCAGGGGTTTCGCCAACCCCTACAAGATAGATATAGGAGTAAGTTTCTCAATGAGTTCTGCTAGGTAAAAAAAACTCATTAGAGAAACTTCTCTTTCCCCTCTGTTCATATTGAGCAGGGGGATTTTTATATTCTCAGGATTTTCGCTGTAGGAGGAATTTCAGGCAAGAGGCTTGAGCAAATTGTCTTAGGGGATTTTATTCGTTGATGTAGTCTTTACGTAAACCCAACGCTTCGGGCGCATGCAAACGCAACATCATCTGATTCACATCGGCTGGAATCTGCTTGCGGGTAAAGCGCGATACGATAAGCATGGTTGCAAAGGAAAGCGGCACAGACCAAATCGCTGGTTGTGCCATTAATGTAGCCACCAGCGGGTTAACTTTGCTTAAAGTAATCCCCATACCTACCGAAGCATCCGTCTGACCGAGCAACATGGTTATAATAATTGAAAGTGATGAGGAAAGCCCTCCAAGCAGTACGCCTGAAGTTACTCCGGCTTTAGTCAATCGTCTCCACCATGTACCAAGCGCCAACATAGGGAATAAGGAACTGGCAGCAATCGCAAAAGCCCAACCGACCAGCAAATTTATATCAAACTTTTCAACAAATAAACCGGCTATAACAGCCGCGCTTCCAGCCAATAAAGCGGAAAGGCGAAAGGCATAACGACGCGCACGAGTAGAGGCTTTTGGGCGGATTGTACGCCCATAGACATCATGGGAAAGCGCACCGGACACGGAAACCAGCAAGCCGCTAAAGGTGGACATAAAGGCTGCAAACGCGCCTGCTGCGGTAACAGCCAGCAAGATTTGTGCCAGCCAATCGGGTTGGATTTTGCCCGGTAATTCTAGCACCAAACGATCGGTAGTACCAAGCGCATATAGCTCAGGCGCATGATTTCTGCCTAATACTCCTAAAATCGGTGGGAACATATAGAACAGACCAATCATACCGAGTACAATCAAGGTGGTATGGCGGGCATTCTTCCCATCGGTATTGGTATAGAAACGCACCAGTATGTGTGGTAAACCCGCAGTACCGAATACAATCGCTACAATTAATGAATAAGTGTATAGCATAGACAATCCGTGATTTTCGGCGCTATCTCCGGTCAGTAAACCAAAGGGTTGTGACCACACATTGGCGTTAGGTGCATTAGGTACTACCTGCCCGCTTTCAAAAGTAAGTCGGTTCGCATCCAGAAGCTTGAACTCACCGTTGCTGACCACATATTTTTCACCAGCGTTAAGACTAAGGGCAGATTGCCCATTCAGTTGTACTAGTCCTGAATTAGCCGGCACAAAAGCGCTAGAGTCTGAAAATCTCAAAATACTGCCCGCTTTGTAGGTAATAGTGGTAGTCTCGGTAAAGCGTGGCGTTTTATTATTTACCAAATCGTTGTTTATATGGCTGCCATAACTACCGAAATACATCAGTAACAGGAAAACGGGAATACTAATAGCAAACAGTTTGAGCCAGAACTGGAAAGCCTGCACAAAGGTTATACCCTTCATGCCTCCCAGCATCACGTTTAAGGTGATAACCGCACCCACTACTACCACCCCTACCCAATAAGGTAGGTTTAATACAGATTCAAGTGTTACCCCTGCGCCCTTCATCTGCGGCAACATATAGAAGAAACCGATTATCAGTACGAAAACGACGACAATTTTGCGGAATCCAGCGCTATTAAATCTCCCTTCGGCGTAATCCGGCACGGTATAAGCCCCAAAACGGCGTAACGGCGCGGCAACGAACAATAATAAAAAGAGGTATCCGGCAGCATAACAAACCGGATACCACAAAACATCATAGCCGAATTTCATCACCATTCCGGCGATACCCATAAAACTGGCAGCGCTGAGGTATTCTCCGCTGATAGCGGCAGCATTCATGATGGGACCAACGGTGCGGCTTGCCACGAAGAAATCGGAAGTGGTGCGAACTACGCGGGTAGCCCAAAGCCCAAGGCTTATAGTAGCAAACGCCACCCCAATTATTGCCACAACGCTTAGCCAGTTAATATCCATAGTAAATAGCTTACTCTACCAGTTTGGTAAATTCTTCTTCGTATTTATCGGCGGTACTGACAAAATAGTAAGCCAATACCCAGATAAGCGGGTAAATCAGAATTGATATAAAGAGCCAGTTAGCCGGAAACTCGAAAATAATAATAGTTCCAAAGTCATGAGTGAAAAAACTAAGTAGTGGAATACTAAGGATAATAGCCAGAAAAGTAAAAGCTACACTGAGACTGAGGGCACGCTGTCGGCGAATTAGATGATTGAGAAACACTTTGCCGTAGGCAGTTTGCTCAGCAACTTCTTGCAAAGTTTGCTTGCTATCCGAGTCTGGGTTCGTTAGCGCCAGCAAACTCTCGTCAAAAGAAAGCGGCTCATCATAACCTAAGATTAAGTCGTCCAAATCGTAATCCAAATCAGGTATGTAAGCTCGCCCATCCGCTAACACAAACCCACGTGAAATGCTACCGCTATCGGCTGCACCATACGTTTGTGATTCAGGGTGGGATTTATTGCGTTGTCCGCGCCCTGGAAATAATTCCATACCAGTTCTTCCTCGAACCTATAACAGCAAGTCATACTGTGAATTTTAAGAAGGATTGGTCTAATTATAGCATATGGCTGCAATATCTCGAATCAAAAAGAGATTCTGGTGTATTTCACAGCTATATGCGCTACACAAATTTCGCACAAAATAGGAAGGAAAAGCAGTAAAGCAGAAGAAAGAAGTTTTCAGCGGGGCTTGTATTAATAGAAATAGTAAGTGATACGTTCCAGCCAGAAAGATACGGTATCCACCAATTGAAAGAGAAACAACGCCGCTACCAGCAATACCCCTGCCTTGCCGCTGCGCCAAATTCTACCAAGAAAAGCGCCAGTTGCTAACGCCACTAACGGCAAAAGATAAAGCTGGTAGCGGGTTTCTAGGTTTTGCACCCGTTCCATTATTGCAAACGCGACAGAGGTTAAACCAAGCGCCAGCAATAGCGCTTCTGCCGGATTAAGTCCTCGCAATCCTTTTTCCTGTTGCGCCAGACGTGCAAAGTAACTAATCAGCCAAAGAGCCATCCCGCATAAGGCTGCCAGTATTACAGGCAACCCGAAGAAGTAACGTATATCACTATAAGTTCTTTGCAGAGAGGATAAAATTTCAAAGGGTTGGCGTGGCTTGGCATTTGGCACCGGTGTATTGCCTAGCATCCCTCCAAAGAAATTGCCGATTAAGTTGAAGTAGTTGTAATAGTATAATAGCAGCGCCAGCAGTAGGCTCACCATAAAGACCCCTGCCAGATACAGCGCATTGCGCCGGCCAACCCGCCCCCCAAATAACGCCAGCAATACTATAAGGCATAGCATAAAGACATTGGTAAACAAAAATGTGCCATAGTGGCTCAGATAGGTGATAGTAAGAGCCAGCGGCGGCACAATATAAACCCCTGCCCGTATCAAATAGGGTGAAAAACGCGCTAGTTGTAAACGCAGCCTATCACCCCAATGCTTCAATACGCGGTTTAGTGCCGGTAATTCGGAAGTATCTTCAAGGTTATGGGGCTTTCGGCGGCTTATGGGGAAATGTTGGATTCGGAAATAATAAAGTGCGCCACAGATTGCACATAGCAGCACTAAAAACATCCATTCTCCAAAAAGATTGGTGTGATTTCCTTGCGAAAAAATCAGGTAAGGATATTTATTGATAGCGTAAAATCCCGCTGCTACTATCCCCACCCAGTTTGTACCTACTTCAAACTCTTGTTCGAGTTTCTCATTGATAGGGCTTTCTTTGTTGCCCAACTGGTTAGAAGCACTTCGTATCAGGCTAGAGAGGTAATATATCATGTACACACCACTAGCTTGAAGGAGGCTTCCGGCAAACTTAAAAAGCAGCTCAAAAGACTCGCGCCGAGAATCAAGCAGCGCAGTGAAAGGCAACAAACCAATGTAATAGGCGGGTGGGTAGGGTGCAGGTTGCCCATTTGGCAACTCTGGTGAGAAAATCAGCGAGCCACGCATAACTCGCGCTTGCAGATTGTTAACGTTTAAGCCGATGTCGCTAGAGGTAAACTGCGGGTGGAGTTGTCCGCCAAACAGCAACACAAACGAAAGAAGGAAAAACAAGGCAAGCCAGCCCGATTCTCGGCTGGAAACTATCACGCCCAACCCGCGATATAACAAGGGGGCATAGTGAGCCAGCAGCCACACCAGCACAAGCGTAAACAGAGCGAAACGCAAAACATCCAACGGCATAAAAGTGGTGAGGCTTAGACGGTCGGTTATAAGCCAGAATGTCAGCCCACCTACCATTCCTGCCCCTCCCAACAAGGCGAATAAAGTTGGTAAGCCGGTAGCCAGCAAGGTTAGAACGCCCAATACCGTCAGAATAATTAGGGGAATAAAAGTATCATCGGGCGGGCGCACACCAGGATTAAGAAAAGCGGGTTGGTTTGGCTCTATCTTGACCCAATCTAGCAGCAATCCCAACTTGCGGGAGTCACCTTTGGGATCCCAGATGCTACTTTCAAGGCGCATGTGTAAATTGCCGTCCTTGAAGTAATCCGCCAGAACAGGAAAAACAATTTCTTTCCACTCACGCGGGGGGGGAGGTTGGGTTAATTCAGGAGATATTTGTTTATCTCCCACATAAATTTTAAGTTGAGGGTTCGGGTTTTCCGAACTGAAAATTCGCATGGTGACGGTGAGAGGCTGCGAACCGATACCGGGTAAATCTATCAGGCTAAGAGATTTAGTATAGCGGTAATCTAGGTCACCGGGTTTACGGGCGCTTTCGGGGGGTTCGCGAGTAAAAAAGGAGGACTCAACTAGAAAAGGTCTATCAAGGCGAGAACCGACCTGAATAAAATAGCCGGGCTTGGTCTGGTAAGCAAGACCATACGCAATCATCGCCAGAAAAAAAACCGCCACGAGTGTGGCGCATCCCAGACCTGCACTTACCCTACGTTGTTCGTCCAACCCAAATCCCGCTAGATTTAATACGTTTTCGCCGTCAAAAAGCCTCGGACATCGCCATATTATACTACAATTTGGCACGCCCCATCAGATAGATACGCGCAGCAAAAGCTTCTAACCCGCCTATCATCAGGTTAAACAGCAGGATAAAACCAAGCTCCACCCATTTAGCAAGAGTTAGGTTGGAAAATGGCAGCGGACGCGCCGGCAAGATTGCAACCATCACCAGCCCGAAAAAAACCAGCGACAGCGACAACCCTAGTAACGTTGCGCCCAACCCAAAATTTAGCTGACGGTTTACCAGCGCATCCGCCGCCAGTTCTGGGTCGCCTGATTCTACCACTTTAGAACGGCGCGGGTTGGAAAGACCGCGTAGCAGCATTACACCCAACATGATACCCATCCAGATGGATACAGAAGCTTGAGTCGGGTATAGCCCTTTGATAATACCAACGAGAATATCAATCGGCAGCAAAGCCAGTAAAGCGGCAGGTAGAAAATGGTCAAGAAAGCGTGGAATGTTCACAAAGTTTCTCACCAACTCGATCAGGCTTTATGTCGCGACATGACGGTATAGGTATTGGCAAGGGAAAGTTGTTTGCCCGATTGGGAGACAAAAAGATACTCGTTATCGGTGGCGGGTTTCTCTTTGAGGTAATCAGCCAGAGGACCACTTTCAAGGTGCTTATTCAGACGAGGGTCACTTTCAAGGTCACGGGTGGTAAGTTTGATGATAGTAGGTATTTTCAAACCTTCAGATAGTAGAACTTTAATAGCTTCATTGCGAAGTAAAGTGTTTTCTTGCTTGGTACGCGCAGCTTTGGCGGCTATCTCATGATAATATTCATCACCGTAGCGTTCACGGGTAGTTTCGCCGCCTTTCTTGCGCCGTTCCCGATATTCCGCAGAGTGGCGGGACATAGTTACAGAACCGCCCTTCGAGCCGATTTCTCGGTAAAATTCGCTATCTTGAAAGCGGCGTTTAGTGGATTGCCCGCCCTTACGCCCTGCTCTTACATGGTAATTATCATTATTTGTTAAGCTTGTTTCTGTATTAATCTCATTTGGGTCATTTATATTTTTAATTATTTCATTTGTTTTTGCCATTTTTACGCTTCCCTCATTGTTCTAAATCCAATTTTCCTAAAATTAAATTTATAGTTGGGTTCACTGGTTGATTAGCTGTATATAGGATAATTTATATTTGCTGTCTGGTCAAGTAGGGGCGGTTCTTTTGCAGGGCTTTTCAGAGAATAATATTTTTGACAAGTAAATTCAAAAAGCGGGTGTGGGGTGTGCCTATCTTGGAAGCAGTGAATTTTAATTTTGCCAAACATCTTGAGGCTGCTTAACAATAGCAAAAATCTATTATAGCGTGCTACCTCTGCATTAATAGGCACTCCCTTACAAAGCAACTCCTCAAGTTCATCCAGTTTTCCCCGACTTAATCTATCCAACTTGTCACACGGTAGTTTGTCTGAAATGGCAGTGGATTCTGTTGCAGTCACTTCAAACTTGCTCAATTTATCTTCCAGTTCTTTAATATCGCGCTGAGTGTTCTGTAAATCAAGGGTATCATAAATTGGCATGGCTACTGTGCCAAACGCCGCTTTTTTATCCAACAAAATATCTAGGCGACGGCGTAGAATATCAAGTCGCCTTTCGAGGGATTGTTTTTCTTCTTGACCCATTTCACTCAATCTTTTGACTAATGCCACGTTCTTGGTTCATCAAGCCAATTTTGTAGCTCTTTATATAGATTGACTCGCCGTCATAATGTCTGACTGCCTGTATAAATTCAAGTAATACACCATAATTATGACAAACTTCAACAAAATCATCTATTGACATGTAAGTAGAAGTAGCTGGATCTAATGTGACCTCGACTTTGGCTCTACCTGGTAATTTGTTTCTCACTTTTTGTCTGATACCTGAATCCGTTAGTGTAGGAATTTGAAGACAAAATTTTACTATTTGATCTCTTTGATCTTGCGTAGTCTTTAATAATTTTGGGCGTAAATCCTGATCTTTCACTTCCCTGATTTTTTCATCTATTTCTTTTTGCTTATTATGATTAACAAGCAGGTAAGATTTAGCCATTTGATATAAGTACAACTTGTCTCTTGAATCGTATCATTTTGTGGCGTTCTCAACTGCTAGATTTGAAGCGGCTTCATTTTCCCCTTTATCCGACAATTCTTCACACCGCTCTTCTGTTTCTCCTTTTAATGTTTCTCGATATGCTTCCTTCCAGCCATTTAATAGTGTTCGTCTTTTGGAAGGATTAAAATTTTTCCATGCTAATCCCAACTCTGACAATTGCGCAAGTACAGAAAGGTGTTCGCGAAGGTACTCATTAGCTTCAGGGTAATTTTCATATCTATAGTATGAAAAAGCAAGTTTTCGCAACAAATTTGCGATTTTTCTTTTCTGATAAAAAGTTTGATAAGGTTTTCCGCTCAGCATATAGTTAGACTCTAAGAATCATGGATTCGTGGGCAACCTATTATTATCCGATCCAACTTCCTTGTCCGGCGTGGGCAAGGTATAAGGGAGCGTACCACGTTTCAGATTCAAGCGGCGGTTATTGCGGACAAACCAGCGAAAACTTTCGGGTAAATTGCGATCTGGCAAATCCGGCTGTAATGGGGCAGGCAGGAACGGGTAATGCACCTGCGCAGGATTCTTGCGGCTATCACAATTGAGGATATTCTTCAAATCACTAATATTCCAGAGTTCCTCAAAAGGTTTACCAAAAACCTCTTGCAAATATTGCTTGAAAACCAATTGCCTGCTCTTCCGCAGTCACAAGGGGCTTGCCCCACAACAATCTTTCAAATCTAACTGGGACTTGCCAATTGTCTTGAGGTAAAGTGCCGCTGATGTCGGTAAATTCTGAAATAATTTGCAGTAAAGGCGTATCGGCTACCAGTGTCAGACGATAAGATTTGTTTGGGAGCGAACCGTCATAGCGGAAACGGACTTCAGCAGCATCCCAGAACAAGCGACCTCGTGTTAATGTGGCGTTCTTGGGCAGTTGCAATTTACCCTTTTCAAGGCAAATCTCAAAGGACGATTCCAGCGCTGCCCAGTAACTCTCTTCGATTTGAGCCACAATCTTGTTCAGTAAAATCAGCAAATCAGCTGAGTCATTGACCGCAGCCGTTGCTACGTAAGGACGGGCTGTATTATTGCTCAACTTATCTCTCCTGTCCGGCGCGAACTCTGGAATACTTATCAACCAACTCATCATATTGGGCAGCGTAACGGTTTAACAACTGCTTTTCATGCTCAAACGTAGAGCTACCATTCAAGTCCAAAGCAAAGACCCGTAACAAACCGGGTTGCTCTGTTTCTTCCTGCCAGCCTTCGCTTAGATTCAACCAGTCCAAATCAGGTTGCAAGCTGCCTACTCGTATTTTTACCAACTTCCCACAGGCTTTACCCAACCCTTTGGCTTTGCCTAGACCCAAACGCAAATCCCCTAAGTACAAATCTCGCAGTAGGTATGCCAACCAGCCTAGCATCCAGCCTTCCTTCGGCAAATTAAGGTCAGTCAGGGTCAAATTAGCGCGAAAGCGCAGTTTTTGGTTAGTTGTATGGAAATGTGGGTGTGCTTCAAACTTAGCCGAATCGCGTACTCCGCCAGTAAAGCGATTGATGGCTACAAAATCCAGCCGCTGCCGGGTTTCCCCACGAGGATCTACTCCTTTCGATTCTATGGAGTAAGCATCATTAACCTTCAAACGTCCTGCCAGATAGGTATTACCGAATAACAGGCAGGCGGGGCAAGAACATTCGGTTATTTTCTGGTAGAGAAACTCAGAGCGTTCTTCAGCACGTTGGCGGTTCTGTTGCTTTAACCATTCAGGCATTACCGATTTCATATAATTTGTGCAAGCTATCGCCGCGTAAGGTGTTTCATCTGGTTCGGTCTCATCTCCCTCCATTGCCAGAGGGTCGCAAGCTGCTACATAATTGGTATATGCATCATAGTTATATTCGTGCAGTTCAGGGTAAGGCTTTCCGATAGGCTTGGCGCGGTCGAAGGAGAGGGTGCGGGCAATTCGCTCTGATTGGGAGCGCAACATACCTCGCAGACTGGAGCCGGGCAGGAAGATAGTTTCGCGTCCGGTGCCGTCCAGCGTAGTTCGCACAAAAGTATTATCCACCGCTTCCAGCAAAGCATGCGCTTTTCTCATTTTGTGGCTTAACTACTAATAATATGAAATTTCACATGGATTAACTGTGTGAGTCTACTTCCAATAACAAGTTCTAAACCTTCAAGAGCTTGGAACTGGAAGAAAACAGCTTGGTACACCTTTCGCTTTAAGTGAATTTAACGCATTATTCACGCTTTGTTAATTTTATCGCAATTCTAATATGTGTGTTTTTGACTTATCTTCCCTGCATCCTGAAATCTCTGTCACCGGGTTGGCGGTCAGGGTCACCTACAATGTAAATATCCACACCATCAAGTTTGCTCAGAATTTTATCGGTAAAAGTGCCGAACAGCCGTTCCCGCCAAGTCTTACGGGAACTTTCGCCAATAACAATTAAAGTAGCGCGGGTTGCCCTAGCTTGTTCAATTATTATTTCTACCGGGTCACCGCTTAGCTCTTGAAAGGGCAGATTGAGAGAACGGGCTAATCGCCGCAAGGGCGCGATGGTTGCTTCTTGTGCTGCAGAGCGATAATCGCTATACCAGACGGTAATTACTTCGGCAGGGGCATTGAGCCGATGAGCAAAACGCCAGCCTTGCCGAATAACTCGCGCATCTTTTTCCTTTAACGCCACACATATAAGTACAAAGGCGTTAGCGGTAGGAGGCGTTCCCTCATTTTTTTCACGGTACTCTTTACGTGGCGCACTAGATTCCACCGAGTCTGCTGTCTCGCGTAAGGCTAACTCACGCAGGACGGTTAGATTCGCGGTTTTGAAAAAGTGCTCTAGTGCCTGTTGAATTTTCTCAGGGCGGTAAACTTTACCTTGCTTTATACGGTCACGTAAATCTTCCGGTGGCAGGTCGATCATGCGCACCTCATTAGCAAGGTCTAGAATGCGATCGGGGAAAGTCTCGCGCACACGAGTGCCGGTTAGCTCAAACACCCTGTCGTTCAGGCTCTCAAGGTGTTGGATGTTGACGGTAGAGTAAACATCTATCCCACTCAACAAAATTTCTTCTATATCTTCGTAGCGTTTTTCATGCTCTGAACCCGGCGCGTTAGTATGTGCCAGTTCATCAATTAATACCAGTTGAGGCTGACGGATAATAACCGCCTCGGTATCCATCTCTTCCAGTGTCGTTCCTCGGTATGAAACTTTCCGAACCGGAATAATCTCAAAGCCTTCCAGTAAACGTTCGGTATCTTTGCGCCCATGCAATTCCACATAACCGATAGCTACATCTATACCTTGCGCTCTAAGTTCCTGTCCTTCTTCCAGCATGGCGTAGGTTTTGCCCACTCCCGCCGCCGCCCCTAGAAATATTTTCAGACTTCCCATCTTCCAAGGCTTTATATAGGGAGGCGGCATTGCCGCTTCGGTAACTTCCCTTGTTTTGGGTGTAGGTTCTTCTACGTCCGACAAAAAAATCTGGCGGGGTTTTGGTCTGTCATTGCTAAGTTTATCCGGCAAAGGTTCTTTTTCGCTCATAATTATTGTTTATTTAGCGGACGCAGGCGGCTTCTCGAAAGCAGCGTCTAACGCTAGGTTAAGTTTCAGCACATTTACACGCGGTTCTCCTAGCACACCCAAGTCGCGCCCATCGGTATTTTGGGTAATCAGTTCCTTCACTTTAGCAACTGAAATTGCGGCATTTTTACCACCTAGCGCCGTTCGTGCCGCCACAATACGGTTTACCTGAAGGTTTGCTGCTTCCACCGATATTTGCGGGTCTAAGCCGCTACCGCTGGCAGTAACAATATCGGCGGGTAGTTTGGCATCGGCAGCCAAGCCGTTTTCCTGACGGAATTGTTCGGCATAGTTCTTAATTCCCAGATAGCTGCCCGGTACATAGTAGGTGTTGTCCTTTCCGGCAACGGGCGTGCCATTTGGAGGAGGTGTTGCACCCGGCGCAACAGTTACCTCGCTACCATTACCGTCAATTAGCTGTGGATTGGTAGGACCGAGATTGGATGCGCCCGACCCAGCAGCATTGTAACCTACTGCGCTAGGTCGCCCATGAAGATATTCAAAGCGGGTGAATTGTTGACCGATTAACTCTGAACCGATCACGTTTCCTTGCTGGTCTTTTAGCAAGCTGCCGTTAGCCTGTTTGTTGAAAGCCAGTTGCCCTACGCCCCATACCACCAAAGGATATAGTATTACACAAAGTACCAGCAACACCAGTGTAATTTTAATCGAATTCCAAGTTTCCCGTCCAATCGTCTTCAACATTGCTCATTCTCCATAATGCCTACCGGGCAAGTCTATAGCTTATCTGATACCCACCAAAGTAATCAGTACATCAATCAGTTTAATACCTATGAAAGGCGCGATGATGCCACCCAAGCCATAGATAAGTAAATTTCGCCGTAAAATACTGGCTGCACCCAACGGAATGTATTTAATGCCTTTAAGCGCAAGCGGTATTAGCGCCACTATTATCAGGGCGTTGAAAATCACCGCGCTCAGGATAGCGGTGTAGGGCGAGGTAAGACCCATAATGTTTAGTGGACTCAGATAATTCAGGTAATCCTGTGCAGTTTTAGGGTTGGCTATGGTCGGACCAATCGCAAACATCGCCGGGATTATCGCGAAATATTTTGCCACATCGTTGGAAATCGAGAAAGTGGTCAACGCGCCGCGCGTCATCAACAGTTGCTTGCCAACCTCCACAATCTCAATCAACTTGGTGGGGTTAGAGTCTAGGTCAACCATATTACCGGCTTCTTTTGCCGCTTGCGTGCCGCTATTCATCGCCACGCCTACATCGGATTGAGCCAGCGCAGGGGCATCGTTCGTGCCGTCTCCGGTCATGGCTACTAATTTTCCGCCAGCCTGTTGTTGTTTTATGAGCTTCATTTTGGTTTCGGGGGTGGCT
>Ga0194047_10001931_pt1 | contig 12217 bp, 11 predicted proteins | sample JunL225m_MetaG_2_FD_160070 | JGI IMG/M metagenome (GOLD analysis project Ga0194047, IMG submission 160070) | Anoxic zone freshwater microbial communities from boreal shield lake in IISD Experimental Lakes Area, Ontario, Canada - Jun2016-L221-5m | ecosystem: Environmental > Aquatic > Freshwater...
AGAATGTGCTATGTGGAGTTCGCATTTTATTCAAGTGTTTTTTATGGGTGTGCAACGTGGGGTGTTTGCCGTGGGCGACCTTGCGTATTATGGCCTTGACGAAAACGGTACTTTGCCCGAAATGAAGAGCGAAGAGCAAATTTTGGAAGTGGCACAAAAAATAGTGGACGGAGACATCAACCGCATGGCGGTGGCAGGTGCTGTGGCCATGAGCAATCCTGCGGCAACCGAAGTGAAAGCCAAAAAAGTAGCGTTGGCTGACGCCAGAACTGCTACCAACAATGCCCTTGATGCTTTGAAACAAGCGCAAATAGCGTGTAATGCATTGAATGGTGCTGCTGACGAGCTTATCCGTTTTTTGCAAGGCGAAATAGAAACTCATTACTCCAACCTTCCGCGAGCTACCATGCGCGATGAAGCTAGGCTTTGGGGGATGAAATACATCAGAGGTGGAAGTGATAAGAAGGTAACAGGTGTGGTGACTGATGCAGCAACCGGGTTGCCCATTGAAGGTGCGGTGGTGCATTTTGCAAACGGCCTGAACGAAGACGAAACCACAGTGGCGGGTGCTTATGCAATAAACACTACGTTGATGGACGTTCAAGATTTAATTGCCGAACATCCACTTTACAAAACCTACACCGAGCCACAAACCTTGGTAGAAGGCACTAATCCTGTAATCAACATTAAGATGGTGAGGCTGCCTTAATGGGAATTTGGATTGAGGATTTAGGATTTAGGATTGAGGATTTGAGGATTGAGGAATTAGGATTGAGGATTGGAGGATTTGGGATTTTAGGATTGAGGATTGAACAACTCTGAAAGAGTTGAACGTGAATAGCCCCCAATGAAATTGGGGGGGGATGATAACAGAACATCTTTCGCAACTCCGAAAGGAGTTGAACCAAGTATTGAACTCCTTTCGGAGTTCTGGACGATGATTAGATAACTGTTTACCCCCAATTTCATTGGGGGCTATTCAAATTAAATCCTTTCAGGATTTTCAATATCTATTTCCTTAACTTAATGATATTGCCTAAATGCCTTTCCCTTGTCGCACCTTCGGGAGTGAAATCCTAATTCCCAAATCCTAATTCCAAAATCCTCAATCCTAAATCATTTTCTACACTGAAATATTCTTCTATATTTGCAGAAATTATTTACAAACAAAAATTATTTACAAACAATTAAAAACAAAACAGTATGAAAAAAAACATGAAGCACATTAGTATGTGCATTGCAGCAGCAGGAGTTATAGCTCTGGCAAGCTGCGGAGGGTCGAGTGAAACAAAAACAGCTGATGCAGCTACAACAGCAGCAGCACCAGCAGGTCCGGTAATCGCCATCGATGCTTCGGGCTGGGCAGCAATGGATTTAAGCACACTTTCACCGATGATTCCCATAAGCATGAACTTGCCAAAGGACGTAAAAATGGAGAAAAATGGAAATGGCGGTGTCGACATCCGCTTGAACGAAGCCTACACCATCACTGTGTCGAACATAGCTGTTGGCAGCGTGAAAGAAGCAATGGACGGAGACAAAACCTTGAACGTAAACAACAAAACTTCGTACAAAGATGGAAAAATAATAAGCGAAGAAGCCAATGGTTATGTGTATCAAATGCAAATGAACGATGAGGCCAACGGCACTAAATACGAGCCAGAAGCACACTTTTTCTTTTACCTCGAAAAAGATGGAGCGGTGTATTCTATCTCCGACAATCGCCCAATGGACAATGGATTTTTGCCTGGAAGCACCTACACAGTGGACAATGCAAAGAAACTTTACGAAAGTGTGAAAGCTACGGCCAAGCTGAAATAAACACCAACAATAAAACATCATCAACAAAGCTCCTTGCAGAAATGTGAGGGGCTTTTTTTTATTGATTTACGAAATACGAATACTACCAATGTACGAATAAAGATTGAGGAATTAGTATTGAGGATTGAACAACTCTGAAAGAGTTGAACGTGAATAGCCCCCAATGAAATTGGGTGGGTCTGATAACAGAACATTCTTCGCAACTCCGAAAGGAGTTGAACCAAGTATTGAACTCCTTTCGGAGTTCTGGACGATGATTAGATGACTGTTTACCCCCAATTTCATTGGGGGCTATTCAAATTAAATCCTTTCAGGATTTTCAATATCTATTTCCTTAACTTAATGATATTGCCTAAATGCCTTTCCCTTGTCGCACCTCCGGGAGTGAAATCCTAATTCCTAAATCCCAAATCTTAAATCCTAAATCCTAAATCCTAAATTCTTACCTGCCTATCCGTATTTTCTTTTATCTTTGCCAACTTTTTAAATTAATTTCATGCATCCAATTGTAAGGGTGCGTTGAACAACTGAAAAACAATGATTAAAATAACATTACCCGATGGTTCGGTGCGCGAATACGCCAAAGGAACCACATCGCTTCAGGTAGCACAGTCTATCTCCGAAGGATTAGCTAGAAATGTATTAGCCGCCAAAGTGTTCCTGCCAACAGGCCCTTTGAATGGCGAAGTATGGGATGCCACTCGCCCTATCAACGAAGATACCCGATTGGTATTACTCACTTGGAACGACCTCGAAGGCAAATCCACCATGTGGCATTCCTCGGCCCACCTTATGGCCGAAGCCCTCGAAGCCCTTTATCCTGGCACTAAGTTCGGTATCGGACCTCCTATCGAAAATGGTTTTTACTACGACATCGACCTCGGAGGAAGACCTTTCTCGCAAGAAGATTTCAAGAAAGTAGAAGATAAAATAATGGAATTAGCTCGTCAGGGCAATACCTACATACGCAAAGAAATATCGAAAGCAGAAGCTATTTCTTATTTCAAAGAAAAAAATGATGAGTACAAACTCGACCTTATCGATGGTTTAGAAGATGGAAAAATAACATTCTACGAAATAGGAAACTTCACCGACTTGTGCCGTGGGCCACATATCCCCAACACAGGTTTCATAAAAGCTGTAAAGCTGATGAATGTGGCAGGAGCCTATTGGCGCGGAGATGAGAAAAACAAAATGCTCACCCGCGTGTATGCCATCACCTTCACCAAACAAAAAGATTTAACCGATTACTTGGTGATGCTCGAAGAAGCCAAAAAGCGCGACCACCGCAAGCTAGGTAAAGAACTTGAGTTGTTTGCTTTTTCCGAAAAAGTAGGCATGGGCTTGCCATTGTGGTTGCCCAAAGGTGCCGCCTTGCGCGAACGCTTGATACAGTTTTTGCAAAAACAACAATTGAAATCGGGTTACTTACCAGTAGCCACACCACATATAGGCAACAAAAACTTATACATCACCTCTGGCCATTACGAAAAATATGGTGCCGACTCGTTTCAGCCTATCCGCACACCTCACGAAGGCGAAGAGTTTTTCTTGAAACCAATGAACTGTCCGCATCACTGCGAGATTTATAAAACATCACCCCGTTCGTACAAAGACCTACCCATACGCTTTGCCGAGTTTGGTACCGTTTATCGCTACGAACAAGCAGGCGAGTTGCACGGCTTAACCCGTGTGCGTGGATTTACACAAGATGATGCTCACCTTTTCTGTCGCCCCGATCAAGTGAAAGAAGAGTTTTGTAAAGTTATCGACTTGGTGCTCTATGTGTTCAAAGCCCTCGACTTTAACGACTTTACAGCACAAATTTCGCTTCGCGACCCGGAGAACAAAACCAAATACATAGGCAGTGACGAAAATTGGAAACTTGCCGAAGATGCCATCATCGAATCGGCAAAAGAAAAAGGACTCACTACCGTTGTCGAACTTGGCGAAGCAGCCTTTTATGGTCCTAAGCTCGATTTCATGGTGCGCGATGCCATTGGCCGTAAATGGCAACTAGGAACCATTCAGGTAGATTACAACTTGCCTGAGCGTTTCGAACTTGAGTACACCGGTGCCGACAATCAAAAACATCGCCCTGTGATGATTCACCGTGCACCATTTGGTTCGCTCGAGCGTTTCATCGCTGTTTTAATCGAACATTGTGCCGGAAAATTCCCATTGTGGTTAACTCCCGACCAAGTTTCGATACTTCCGATAAGTGAAAAATACAACGATTACGCAAAAAAAGTTTTAGAATTGCTAAAAAATTACGATATTCGCGCCCTCGTTGACGAAAGGAACGAGAAAATAGGTAAGAAAATACGCGACACCGAATTGCAGAAAGTGCCGTATATGCTGATAGTTGGAGAGAAAGAGGAGACAGAAAATCAGGTTGCCGTACGTAAACAAGGAGAAGGAGATTTAGGAAGTTTTAGCATAGAAGATTTCTCAAAATTGATTCAAAACGAAATTGATAATAGATTTAAGTAAAAAGAGTATTAACTAATATAGGAGGAACAAGTAATAGCAGCACCATTCAACAATAGCGGATATAAACCACCGTTTAAAAAACCAGTAAGCTCAGCTCCTGCACCCGAACCAGGTACAGATAGACGTTTTGGTAGAGGAGGACAAAAGAAATTAGAAGAATTACATCGAATCAATTGGAAAATAACAGCCAAAGAAGTTCGTGTAGTAGGCGAAGGAATAGAAACCGGAGTTTTTCCAATTGCAAAAGCATTGGATCTTGCTAAAGAATTAGGTTTGGATTTGGTAGAAATATCGCCAACTGCCGCACCTCCTGTTTGTAAAATTGTTGACTATAAAAAGTTCTTATACGATCAAAAGAAAAAACAAAAGGAACTAAAAGCGAAAGCTGCAAAGACAGTAATAAAAGAAATTCGTTTTGGACCACAAACTGATGACCATGATTTTGCATTCAAGAAAAATCATGCCATTAAGTTTTTGCAAGAAGGAAGTAAAGTAAAAGCATTCGTGTTTTTCAAAGGTCGTTCGATAATATTTAAAGAACAAGGTGAAATATTATTATTGCGTTTTGCCAATGAGTTGGAAGAGTTTGGAAAACCAGAACAATTGCCAACCTTAGATGGAAAAAAGATGATAATCGTGTTGACACCAAAGAAAAAGTAGAAAAAAGTAGTATATAAATAATAATAAAAAAGTAGAAAAAATGCCTAAAATGAAGACAATGTCTGGAGCTAAGAAGCGATTCAAAGTTACCGGTACAGGAAAAGTAAAAAGAAAACATGCTTTTAAAAGCCATATCTTGACCAAAAAGACTACAAAAGCAAAACGTGCATTATCTCACTCAGGATTGGTTGACAAAGCCGACATGCCTAAAGTGAAAGCAATGTTAACGATTGGAAAATAATTACCAAATTAAAAACACAGTTCAATTAATTTTATAAACCAGGTACTCAGTATTAAGATTCTTTTAACTGTAAGAACGCTGAAACCAAAAAACAAAAAAAGAAATGCCTAGATCGGTTAACTCGGTGGCTTCAAGAGCCAGAAGAAAAAAAGTCCTCAAACAAACTAAAGGTTATTGGGGTGCAAGAAAAAACGTAATTACAATTGCTAAAAACGTTCTTGAAAAAGGTTTAACTTACGCTTACCGCGATAGAAAAACAAAAAAACGTAATTTCCGCGCACTATGGATACAGCGTATCAACGCTGGTGTTCGTCCTTACGGAATGTCGTATTCTCAATTTATGGGAAAAGTACATGCTAAAAACATTAACTTGAACCGTAAGGTTTTGGCTGATTTAGCGATGAACAACCCAGAAGCTTTCAAAGCTGTAGTAGAAAGTGTAAAATAGAATACACTTCACTCCTCCTCTATTTGATAGAGAACAAGAACAATAGTACAAAAGGCTATAAAAAAAATCCCGCTAATGCGGGATTTTTTTTGTCTTATATATTAGTAATGCCTTTAATCGTTTTCTATTTTCTGTCTCAGCGCATTCATCTTAACAGCTATATTCTTAAAGAATCGGTAACGCTGTTTCTCCGCCACATCTGATATCAAGCTCGATTTACGAATAAGGTTCTTAATCCAAATATCGGTTTCCATACAGAACTTAACATTGGTAGTAAGCATCACATTAAAGGAGTGATAAGAAATATACGCTCCTTTATAAGTACCCATATTCGTCATCACACAATTGGTCCCAATCATAATGTCGGAATGGTAGAGTTCGAAATTTTTGTGATTACTCACAGGCTTGTTGTTCGAATTAAGTTTGATGCCTAGTTCAGCTTGTTTGTTTATTCGAGCGAACATTAGATTCAACTCCTCACATATTTGCAAAGCATCGTTTTTGGTTTTAAATGCTCCCGAATCCCAGTAGAACTCTACTTGTTTGATGGTGCTATTCACCGTGTCATCACTCCATATTTCTATGGATGCAATCTGAGCATAAGTGTCGTAAATGTCTTGAGCAATTTTCAAAAGGTCTTTATCAATATGTGCCGTTTCGAACTTCTTGTCTTCGTAACCTTCAGCATTAAGTATTGATTTGTTCCAATAAAATATTTTAAATGCTGTTAATAAAGGATGAGCAAAATTTTGAAACACTGGTATATCTTCCGCTGCATACACAATTTGACGTTGGTCTTCAGGGAACTTCAGTATCTGACGAATGTTGGTATCCATTCCTCCTAGGTATTCCTTAAACGAGTTGACATGGCTATTGAGTTGATGATGCGAAAAACTAACAATGTTGCTATCAATATTGTCAATGAAATTATCAAAAGAAATTTTGAAGTGCTTACAAACGAGAGCTATCTCTTCAATTGACAAATCTGTTTCTCCTCGTATTCTTCTATAGGAACTATCGGTACTTATTTTCAGTAAGTCGGCTAAATCGTCAACAAGAGAAATGGTTTTAGGTAACGATTCCCTTATGCGTTGCATTAGGAGAGTTTGTGCAGTTTCTTTAATTCTTCTCATAATTCTTTAATACAAATTAATAATATAAGGAATAACTTATTGCAATTTTAAATAAAAGTAGAAATTGTATTTGCAAAAATCGCAAATATTTCCAATCCTACATCATCCAAGTTCGTTTTTTGCGTTTAGTGCCTACTAATCAAAATCAAGAAGCGGTAATCCGTTTCTTCACCCGAATGCCTCCAAGTACTTTTGTGCGGACATCACAACAAAGTGATTCATTATACATACTAAAAATGAAAGCTCAAACCACGATCACCTCAGTATCAAAAACGAACACCATTATTTTATGTTGCCTTATCTCAATCTCTATCGCTTGTATCGTTAGTTTGTTAGGCAAGTTGAATCTACATGAATTCGTGAACAACCTTTTGGATTGGCAAAATATGTAATCATTCAACACCGGAAACAAAATGAAAAGACTAAAAAAAAGGGTGCTTCGCCCAATGTTCACAATAACCTTCAATTCATTGTCGGTGGTAGGATTATCGCAAGACACCATAGCAATGAACGATAGAAGCCTAATAATCGCAAAAGTTACAGAAATCTATCCTTTAGAAATACGATATAAGAAATTCAACAATCAACAAGGTCCAGATTATATCATAAATAAAACAGAGGTATTGTGCATCACTTACAAAAACGGAACTGTTGACAGCTTTCCTGTTTCAAAACCTTGGTTTAGACCTTTGGCTAGTAAACCAATCAATGTAATTGATACACTCGAAAATCTTAGTATTTCAAAAAAAATAACCAATGAAGGAAATTGCTTTTTCTATGGAAATGAAATCCTGACTGAAAACAATATCCATGTATTAATGAAACGAAAAAACAATAAGGAACTTTCAAGATATGCAAACAAAGCCAAAATTTCAAAAGCATTTCAGCCAGTAACTATTGTCGGGTTTCCGTTAGCCACATTTGGAGCATTATTGCTTCTAAACGATTTAACTTCTCCTCCATCATCATCTCCAAAAGATGCAAGAATATTAGGGAATGTACTACTCGCTTTGAGTGCCATCTGTTTAAGTTCAACCATCTACTTGAATTGGAATCGAAAAAAACAAAATAAAAAAGCAATCAATTTATATAACCAACTTTATTAACATTAAAACTAAATAGAAATGAAAAAAGAAAATCAAGTTTCGCAAAAAGATCAATTAATTATGAAAGCAAAAAAGCTTAAAACTATTTCCACCGACAACCTTGTGCTGTTTTTGAATTTAGGTATGTTAGAAATGTATCGAAAAGCTTCGAACAAAAAGTATTCCCTCAACACTGCTTTTAAAAACATAACCTTAATGCTTTTAATGTTTCTTGTTTCCGTAGCCCATGCTCAAACATCAACATTAAAAAAAATTACCAATAAACCCTCTGTCACTGTATTAAACATTGACACCAAAGGAATGAATATAGAACCTGTACAAATGGGCAATATGGTAAGGCTCGAATTAGAAAAGCTTGATTCGTTTGAAGTGATGGATCGATATGATGTATCCTACGTAGTGGAGAAGAATAAATTGAACATAGCGAACTGTTATGGGAAAATATGTCTAGTTGAAGTTGGTTCAATGATCAACTCCGAAAAAATGTTTACTGGAAGTGCCGAATTAATTGGTGAAACCATTGTTGTAACCTTTCGTTTGATTGATGTTAAATCTTCTTCAATAGAAAAGGTGCAAGTAAACGAGTATTTAAATTTACCTAAAGAACTCCAAGCCATGGTAAAAGTTTCGATATCAGAAATGTTTGGCAGACCTATTGAGAAAACGCAAGTCTCGTATTTATCAAAGAAAAACAATTTTGAAAGTTCAACAAATAATCCCAGTAAATCGAGTGTAAATCTTTCTGGCCCTAGAAGCGGGTTCACCTACTTCACAGGTGAGGCGGGAAAAATACTTCAAGCACCAAATAGTGAAGGGGGGTTTGGCTCCTATCCTTTGATGTTCCAATTTGGATATCAGTTCGAAGTCCAATACTTAAACGAAGGAAATTATCAAGCTTTATTCGAATTCTTACCAACTGTTTCTGGATTCAATCAAAATGTTTTTATCCCAAGCATAACAATCATGAACGGATTTAGAGACAATAAACATGGTTGGGAATTAGCTTTTGGTCCTACTTTTGGGTTGGTAACAAAAGCCAATGGTTATTATGATAGCGAGCAAAAATGGCACCTGCAGAGTGATTGGAAAGATTCTTCGGTTAACACTGCTCCAACAGTTAGTAGATTGGATAGCAGAGGTGAATATGAACTACAAGCAGGTTTTATAATAGCGGCAGGCAAAACGTTTAAATCGGGTAAACTAAATATCCCAGTGAATTTTTATCTTGTGCCAAACAAAGATGGAGTTCGGATTGGAGCTTCCTTTGGATTTAATGCAAAAAGAAAAAAATCAGACCTTTAATGAAATATTTCACTGTCCAATACATTTACAAATTTACCGCGGGTAAGGATGAATCATATTATTCATCCTTACCAAGCAGAGCATTATCATAATTCGGGCTTTTTAATACCTTGTCCAATAAAACTCTTTCGTTGAAATTTAAATCGGATTTTAGGAACACAAGAAAGTAAGCGTCTTTAGTCATTGCATCATGATGTATAAGGCCAATGTCCTTTTGGTGAGATTGAAAAATATTGATAAAGACCAATCCGCTTATTATTGTAATCAAAACCAACTTGATTAATTTTCCCTTTTCAAGAATTGTTTGGAACAATGCTGCCATAGGTAAAGACATCAATGCATACGAATCAATCATTGGACGACTGCCAAAACTACCTCCATACCACCATGTCCACCAGCAATACATTACATAACTATTGAAAACAAAAAAGAGAACTACGGGTAGAAAGATTTCTTTGTTTGCTCTCCTCAAATAAAATATTCCGATTACAGCAAATATCATAACAGGTGAGTATATCAGCCATCCATTTCTAAAACTAAAGAATCCATCTATGATATGTGGGTTTAGAAAATAAAAAGACTCGTTGAGGTAAGAATAAAACAACCAATCACCTGTCAGCGTTTTCCAGTAAATCAATTGAGGGATGAATACAATGAAGGGTGATATAAGAAAAACCAACAGATGTTTCCAGTATTTTTGAAAGAAGTAAACTTTATTAATTAGCGATCTTCCCGAATAGATATCAAAAAAAAGTGGGAAAAGGATGAATAAAATATTTACTGGTCGTATTAAAACAATTAGTCCATATAACAAACCTATCAAAATTATTTTCTTGATCGAGGGATTACGATACCAACTTATAAATTGATATAAAAAAATGGAGACCAATGAAAAAGTATATGCATGAGACATTGCTGGTTCGGAGGAAGAATAATAGAAAAGGTTAGTACCCAACATAACGGCTATCAATGTTGCCGAACTTGCATATTCATTGAAGTAAAGAAGGAGTAATTTCCTCAAATAAGATAAACCTATAATTAAATAGAATAAAGAAGAAATGGCCAACCAAAATTCGTATGGAATCGAAAATCCATTTGTCTCATAGTTTAATAAATGCGCTGTAGCATGCGCAATAAAAAAGAATGGTGCATACATGATTGCATTTCCCATCGTGAATTTGATCACCTTACTTCCATTTGGTGCAGTTTGATAAAAGAAACAATGCCTTTCGCCAAATTCTTTTTCAGGGTAATTCTTAATAAATTCCAAAGTAATATCATGATAAATAAATGTTGCTGGTAAGTAAGAGTAGTAAGATGTAACATCCCAATTAATTATTTTCTGTGGTGTTTCAGCTTTTGTCCAACGTTTTGTATAAAAAACAAAACAGAACATGGTGAAGCAGAGTAAATACAAAATGAACTTTGAGAAGGAAGTGTTTCTAAAAAGATTCAATTTCATTAATAGATGTTTTTCAAATTCAAACTTCTTAGTTTAGGAGCAATCTTAGCTGTTGCACCTACAATAATAATGGTCATTATTCCTCCAAAAACAACTGATGGCTTTAATCCCATCGCTCTTGCAGCCACCCCTGATTCAAATCCTCCTATTTCATTTGAAGAACCAATAAATATGCTATTAACAGCTGAAACTCTACCACGCATTTCGTCAGGTGTAGAAAGTTGTAAAATCGTATGTCTAATCACAACACTAACATTATCAAACGCCCCTGTCAACATCAAGAAGAATAGAGATAAGTAATAATTGGTTGAAATACCAAATAATATAGTTGCAAAACCAAATGCCCCTATAGAAACAAAAAGGTTTCGTCCTGCATTATGCGTTGGAGGTTTATATGCAATAATAATAGCCATTATAACGGCCCCTAAAGCTGGAGCCGCTCGCAAAAAACCTAATTCAACCGAGCCCACGTGTAACACTTTGTCAGCATACGCTGGTAACATGGCTACTGCACCTCCAAAAAGAACTGCGAATAAATCAAGAGACAATGCACCAAGAATAAGTTGATTCTTAAAAACGAAATTTATTCCTACCGAAAGACTTTGCCTCAAACTTTCCTTTTTTTCTCTTTTCGGAAGCGGTTTAGCTGCAATAAACAAGAGCGAACATATAGACAACGAAATAAAGACAATATTCACTTCATACGCAACTTTAAAGCTTATCGCACAAATGAAACCCGCTGCTGCCGGGCCAATAATCGAGGCAATATGCCAAACTGTACTATTCCATGTAGCTGAATTAGCATATAGTTCCCTCGGAACAATTTGTGACATGAAAGAAGAGAATGAAGCTGAAAAAAAACCTCTAATCACTCCAATACAACCAATTATAAAATAAATGGGACTTGTACCATAATTCTTAATAACATAGTCCGAATCAATAGAAATATATAATAAAGAAAAGGTTGAAAGAATGAGGAAAAAGGAAGAAATCAAAATTATTCTTTTTCGACTAACATTATCTGCAACATGTCCTGAAAAAAGCGAAACTACTATAAAAGGAATGGCTTCAGCCAACCCTATCATACCAAGCGCTAATTCGTCCTTTGTGTACTTGTAAATTTGCCATCCTACAATTACTCCTTGCATTTGTATTGCTAAAGTAAGAAAGAAACGTGTTGAGATAAAAAGAACAAACTCTCTTATTCTCAATGCCGCATAAGGGTCATGTTTAGTGTTAGCAATAGCTTTATTCATAAAAGTTCACAAATTTAGATTTAAATATTTATTATTCCATTTTAAATCCATTATAAAAAAAGTCCTACCTTTACGTTCATAAAATTAAAAATCATGAAAAAAATTGTACTCTTTTCTATTGGAATATTGTTTGGCACCAATATAATCGCTCAGAAAATCTCTGCGGATAACGTCCCTGTAGAAGTCAAATCAACATTCACACATAAGTACTCCACCGCTCAAAAAGTAAAATGGCAATTGGATTATGAAAATTATGAAGCAGAATTTAACTTCTTGAACACTGATATGTCAGCCT
>Ga0194047_10001934_pt1 | contig 12196 bp, 12 predicted proteins | sample JunL225m_MetaG_2_FD_160070 | JGI IMG/M metagenome (GOLD analysis project Ga0194047, IMG submission 160070) | Anoxic zone freshwater microbial communities from boreal shield lake in IISD Experimental Lakes Area, Ontario, Canada - Jun2016-L221-5m | ecosystem: Environmental > Aquatic > Freshwater...
ATTCCAAACAGTACTTGAAAATGGCCACCCAATGAAATGGCAATTCTTTGTCGACTTTTAATATGCACCGCAATCGGAATTGCCAGCGAACCGGCTGCAATAAGCGCTACATCAAAGTCAAAAGAATCAATTTCTTTTATAAGATTTTCATATAGTGAGATGCTATTTTTGTATGTATTATGCGTTTCAATTTGTCCGACATAGCTGTAGGGAATATCTAGCGACATAATTTCTCTAGGATAAAACCAGGGGCAATTAATTTTCTCCCAGACAGACTCAAAGGTATCTTTATTTGCTCTTTTCATTGCAAAACTTGCAAATGGCGCAATTAGAAGAATTTTCTTTCCTGAAAAGAGTTCTAGATAGCAAAGACTTTTGTTATATGGTGTTGAGCGATCTGGCTCGGTATCTACATATTTAAGTAATTGAGAATTAAGATCCAAGTTGGATATCAGGGTTGTTTCATTTGGTGATCCAAATAGACCTAAAAAATCAGCATTACAAATATTTTCCGCAAAAAATTTTGAATATCTGATGAGAAATTCAAAGTCAGCTGGGAAAACCCCGGTTTGTCGCTCGCACGCATATTTCAGGGCAACATACACTGGGCGAAGTTTGGGGTCATTTAAAGGGTCGATTGATTTATTGCAGGATAGGTGAAATAGCAGCATTAGTTGTTCGCTAAAACCTAATTTCCCTACTGCAAGACCTTCTTTATAGGTAAGGGCGCTGCTTATGGTGTTGATAAGCGACTGCTTGCTTGCCAAAATACTTTCGTCAATCATTGGATTTTAAGTTCCGCAAGCGACGATGTATAACCTGTAGTAATTCGTCATTATATGTATTGGTTTTAGAGGTTGTATATGATAAATTATTGCTATGGATCCGTTTATTGAGGAGATTTTCTTCAACTCTTACATGAGGAATATTGCTAACTTTTAGATCGTGGAACCATTGAATGTCGCTTGCCACTTTCAAGCTTTCATCAAAAAAGCCAAGATCATTAAAAAGTGTCCGCTCACCCATGAAACAACCTGGCATCAATGCTTGATGGGAGTTAGAGAGTAAAGACGACTTAAATCCATAGGTAAATTGCTGTGGATTATCGGAAAAGAAGTTAACTTTTCCGATGCTGTATCTTAAGCCAGGCATATTGGTCAAACTATCTACGTGAAGTTGAAGGCAGTTTGGGTTCCACCAGTCATCACTATCTAAAAAGGATATGTATTTCGAATTGCTGGCTAAAATACCTTGATTCCAGGCTGAGGCTAGCCCTACGCCACTTTGCTTAATAATTCGGATTCCTGGAAAAGTTTTTAGTATTTCCATGGTTCCATCTGAAGAGCTGGCATCTATATTGATAATTTCATAATCACAAAATGATTGCACTTGGATGCTTTTGAGGCATTCCATAAGAAAAGACTCTGAATTATATGTTGGCAAAATAATACTTACTAATGCGCTCATAATTTTTTCTACTTTAAATTAAATGCCATCATGCGGACAATTTTAATATTTTGCCCAAGTTGAGTATTGTTGTTGGGCGTTAAATTTGCTCCATACTCTGCTGAACTAGCATTAGATGCAGCTACTAAAAATTTTTTATGCGGGGGAATTATCTCTTTAAATATAACCACTTGAATCCTTGCGTTTTCACACCATTGATCATAAATTTGCGCTGTTTGGCTCCAGTCTTCGTAGCAAATTTGAACTACCCCGGTTTCGCTATCTGCGATAACAACCAAGCCAACGCATGAAAAGTCATCCGTTGTAAGTACAACTGAATTATTTTGGGCTATTTGAATGTAAGGGAGTAATAGCCTGAAGCGACCCATTGAAAACCTCCCATCACATGCATATGTCTCAATTGGCCCAAGTAATGCAGGGACAAAGCTTTCATTTTTTCTAATAAATTTAGAATCATCCAACTGGGATTGTAGAGCTTGTTGAAAGTGGCTATAAATTAAATGCGCATAAAATTCAGCGCCATGCGGGGTTGTATGAACTTGATCGTATAGGAGTTCGTTGGCACATGCATGTCCGCAAAATACCTCCTTTTCAACATGCGAATAAATATTCAATGGTGATATATTGATATTTAAAAATACATCATTATAAATTTGATGAATTAAATTGAATTGTTCGAGTTCAATATCGCTTCTGTATAAAAAGATTGGAATAATTTTAGAATTTTTTAGCTTAGGATTTTGTACTATTCCATTAAGTGCTTGCCTCAGGTACTTTGCGGGGGTGGCGCCACCAAGATCGGCAACAAAAGTTTCCAGAAAGCAAATGTCAACCTTATTCTCGCCGATAAATTGATCAATAAAAAAACTAATGCCTAAAGATCCAATCCCGCCCAAAGTGCAGTTAATAAATTTTTCTGATCTAAAATTTTGTGAAATTAAATTACTTAAGGTATCTCTGTAAGATAATTTCTGTGAACTTACACTATTACCGACATAGCATATGTTCATATTTCAATTATCGGGCAAACTCGATCCTCAGTTAAGTTTAAATATTTAATTTTAGAGTTTTTAAATGCTTTGCAAATTAGCGCTAGTGATTCAAATCCTGCGCCAGGCAGCAACTCTCTCGTAGAGTTGACGGTAATCGCTATTAATTCAGCAATAGTGGGCCTACTTTTAAAAGATTGCTCTTTGAGGGGTACAAAAATCGTTTTTAGTTTTGCTTTAAGGCATATGTTATTTTTATTATCAGAGAAGAAATAAAGTTCCTTTTCATACTCATCACTTTTATGTTGAAATGCCTTGCTTGATAGCTCCGGGATGTATGACCACTCAGTTTTGTAGGTTTTTCCAGAACAATAAATGCTATAGACGTTAATGCTTCCTTGATTGAGGCCAAGAGCGCATAGGTCATCGCCTATATATTTCATCCCAGATAGAAAGCAGCTTATAGCTGTTGTGGATTTTCCAGCACCACTTTTACCAATAACTAGACATCCATTCCCGCCACTATCAGCTAAAGCTGCTGCGTGAATTAAGGCCAGACCATTACTACGCAATATCCAGGAAAAAATTCCTCTAAAAGGGCATGCAATCTCAAAAGAGGGGAGGTTGTCTCCATCAACGAGGGCAACCACACCATGTTTTGTATTCTCGTTTAGGGTATGAATCATTCTTGCGTGTGCGTAATAAGCAAAATTAACCCCATCAGCACAATATAGCGGGATTTCACCCCTTACCTTTACATCGTCAATGCCATAATCAAATTTTGGAAAAGTATGCTTGCCGTCTTTTAAATCCCATACATCGATTTCATAATCTGGGACGCAAGGATCTATCAATAGGTGCGATATTCCCATTAGAAAAGCATTTGAAAGTGCGGGTCGATGGAGGTGAATGCAAACTTTAATGCCAGCTAAACTAATAAAATGAGAATTATTTAACTTATTGCTGCAACTTTTTGATTCATTTGCCCATTTTTCATAGGCATCAAGAGCGCTTACCATTGGTAATTATTTTTGTTTGTGAGTAATTGGCCAGCCTGATTCATCCACATCGTGTACCGGATCTAGTAGAAGTATTTCCTGCATATCGCTATATGCTTCTATGGTTGGGGATTGATACTCTATTGTTGGGGCCTCAATTTTTGTTTTAGACTCGGGCCCATTGCATTTTTTAATCAAATTTTCTTCTGTTAATTGGTCAACAAAGCGCTCAAAGTCCGTCAAGATCAGCGTAGAATTACCAGGGTAATTAAGCGATAGCTCGCTAGTAATTGTTTCCGAGCTGTGTCCTGATACCAGGGCTCCCCATATATATGCTCCAATACTTCTAATGCTGTAGTATTTCCCAGGGTCTAGGTTGACGGCAACCACTTCATCATTAATTACCTCATGCACGATATTCGCCCCTGAAATCTCGTAAATATGACCACTCATACCACCCCCATTGAAAAAGAATTAGTTAGTGTAATTATCCCCACTTACAACCGTAGTGGTTTGATATTTGACTGTATCGCTAGTATACTGGAGCAGACCTACCAAAATATCGAAGTTTTGGTTGTTGATAACCTGTCTAATGACTCAACAATCTCGGAAATTAAAAAAATATCGGATTCTAGACTTAGGATTATTGTAGAGCCCAGAAGGGGGGCCAGTATTGCCCGTAATACTGGGATTATGAATTCAACAGGTACTATTCTGGCATTTTTAGACTCCGATGACCTCTGGCTTCCGCAAAAACTTTCACATCAATTAAAAATTTTATCTAAGCAAGATAGACCTAGTCTGATATTTTCTGAATATCGTGAGTTTAATTCAGATAGGGACAATATTTTGGAGCCCCGTTTAAGCTCTATGAGTTTAAGCATCATTACCATGCTTACTTTTAAGAAGTTTTTTTTGGAAGTTGGCTTGTTTAACGAGTCGCTGAAGTCGGGAGAGTTTTTGGAATGGTATGCGCGAGCCATTAAACTTGGTTTTAATTCTGTTACTTTATCTGAGATAGCAGCTCTTCGAAGGCTGCACCCTGGAAATTCTTCGTCAAAAAGGGATGCTATGGACTACCTTGCGGCATGTCGTTCTGCAATTGCCGGAAAAAAATCATCATAAAGATAATTTGGAATATATGTCCTTATATAGGGCGATATATTTAGATGAGATTTTTTGATAATTTAGGGTATCAACACAATATTCACGCGACTTCATTTTTAAGTTATTTAAATTTGTGGGCGATAAACTTAGAATCCAATGGATTCCACTTGCAAAATCTTTGGGATCAAATGCTTCCGCTAAATATCCATTATGCTTATGCTTAACAACTTCAGCAATTCCAGAATTATCAAAAGCAACAACAGGTGTTCCGCACGCAATTGCTTCTGCTGCAATTTGACAGAAGGATTCGATCCTGGAAGGGGCTGCAACCAAGTCGGCAGCACTATAAACTTCGCGTAATTTATAGTCGTCATTTATTTCGCCTAGATAATTAATTTGAATTCTTGATTTAGTTTGTGGCGAAATATTTTTCTTTCCAAAAACCAATAATTGGATATTTCCAAACTCAGGTTGTAGGTGGTCCAACGCTTTTATCAATAAATCAAATCCCTTAATGGGGTCGGCAACTCCATTTGCCGCTCCAAATACTATTATTCGATCCGATGCTTTATAGCCAAGACTATTGCGAGCTTTTTTTTGATCTAAAGGAAGCCAGGCTAAGGTATCAATTGGATGTGGGATGGTAATTGAATGCCAGTTTCGCATTAGAGCACTTTGTCTTGCGCAATCTCTTAGCCAGTCACTTGGTGCTATCAGATTCATATTGCTAGTCCAGCTCTCAACTTTGTATTTCCATGAAATTAGGTTGATATCGGGTCCTGATTCGCTTGGCAATCTATTTGATGGCGTGTACCCTTCGCGCCAACGTACATCCTGGCTGATGTGCTCCTCTCCGCAAAATGCCCACATATCATGAAGTGTCCAGACTAAGGGTTTGGTGATCTTGCCAATATCTCTTATCGTTAGCATTCCATTAACCCAATGAAGATTCACTATGTCTGCATTCGATTTATTAATCTTGTTGACAATTTCCGAGGATTTATCATCCTCTATGTGATCTTTGTAAATATTTACTCCATTTGAATTGTCAAGAAAAGACTTGGCAAGCTTTAGTCTATCAATAACTGTTTCTGGTTCATAAATATTCACCCCGGGATGATTTAGGCGGTTGGTTAGACTTAAAAAGTCTACATCAATGCCTCTATTTTTCTGGCTATCAAAAATCCGAATGGCAGCATTTCCCGCGCCACCAAAGCCGGCGTGAGTAGCTATATGAAGAATTTTTAGCACGAGAATTTGTTGGTTAATTAGGGCCAAGCCAATTGGCTAATATGTCTGGATTTTTTCTGAGCCCATCAGCTAGTTGTGAGAAACCTGAATGACCTTCTTGCCCATCTTTCTTAACTATTGTAAAAAATAATCTCGTTGATTTTGATAGGCCAACTAGCTCTGCAAGCATTGAAATATTACGGTTTCTTCGATGGTTTAGTGGTAGGTGCCACTGGTAATGGGCGGGCCGATGACTAGAGGGGTCGGTAGACAATTGGCCAATCTTAGTGACACATATTACCTTTGAGAGCTTTAGGTTTTCCTTGGCAAACTTAATGACATCAGGATTATCACTGCAAATTAGAACAGTTCTCCCTGCTAATTCACTATTTATGCTTTGAATGAAGGTCTGATAATCAGTCTGGTAGTCAGTATGGCGTATATGTATAGCATCGTAATCATCTGGAAGATCTTTAAGTTTTGTTAATATTTGATTGCGAATATTTTTGTTAAGCCTCAGTAATTTAAGCATTTGCAATGATTCCAGCCCACCTCCAGAAGATGCATGTATCGTCATGCTCTCATTTCTGAATTGCCTATCAATAAAGGCGATTTTATTTTTTTTAAGATATGTATAGAGTTGTATAAATGAAAAGATCCGAAAACTTGGAAATTCTTTTTTTGGGTTGCAGGTATATTTAATTAAATTAATCAAGCGTAAGAAAAGATTGTGTTTGGTATTGTGTTGCAATCCAGCCGCCAACATGCTTGACATAAAGTAGTGACCTAATTGATCTAGAGTTCCCAGAGGTATATTTGGATAGCACTTGAGGCGGTTTAATTTTTCGTACTCTATGTTGGATATTTTAGTGTGTGTGATGGTTGATTTTTCTCTGGATGGATTGTAGAGATGCATGTAGTGTGCGAATTCATCTGCCAGGCCAGAGCAACGCGTATCAATCCAGAGCGCTCTTTCCCAGTTCTGCGCATATTGGTAAGAAACCCATATTTGGCATAGCACATCATTGAATCCGCAATATCTCGGAAGACACAGAACATGTCCAGCCAATTCATATCGAGTATTGTGGTCCACGATCAAGAAATCACCTTATCAAGCTTCAATAAATTTTGGTTGGTAATCTTATAGACGGTATCGCAGTGTCTAAGCGTCGCTGCTCGATGAGAAATAATAATGATAGTTAGATCTGATCTATCTTCTAATAGGTTTTGGATAATATTCTCTTCTGTAATATTGTCCAGGGCGCTAGTTGATTCATCAAGAATTAATACTGATGATTGCTTGTATAGGGCTCTTGCAATGCCTATTCTTTGGCGCTGTCCTCCGGAGAGGCGAATCCCGTCTTCGCCTACGATTGTTTGCAGTCCATTTGGGAGATCATTGATAACTTCAGTGAGATGTGCATTTTTAATTGCAGCTGCAATTCTATTTGGATCAATACATTTTTCTTCAATACCAAACGCGATATTGCGCTCTATTGATGCATCTGCTAGAAATAAATTTTGGGGGACATAAGCAATTAGTTTTCTCCATGAGGTAGCGCTAACCGAATATTGATGCTCTTTCTCTTGATTTGATATGTCGCCAGGATTTTGACTTCTCGATATTGATTTCTGCACTGGGATATCGTCTATCAATAAGACTCCCTCTGTTGGCTCCAAAAGGGCGCTTATGATATCTACCAAGGTACTTTTGCCGGCCCCAGTTAGTCCGCTAAGGCCTATACACTGATTCTTGGAGATTACTAAATTAATGCCTCTTAAAGTCTCTTTGCTTCGATCTGAGTATTTAAAACTTACATTTCGCAATTCAATTTTATTATTAAAACTTATTGATTGCGAATTGACATCATCAATCGGTATTTTTAGTTGGGACCATCCCTTGACTGACTGTAGTGCACCTGTAATACCACGAATGCTTGTTGCGCTAGAGAATATCTGTTGGAGCATGGGAAGAGTGCGTTGCGCTGCCATTACTATCACCCCAAGTTCGGGCACTATAGTTTGAATAGAGCTATTTTTATCGACAGAAAAGTAGACTGCTATAGCGGCAATAAGAAGCGCTCCAAAGCCTTCAACAAAATATTTTGGGCTTGTTCCTATTGCTGTGTTTTTTCTCTGTGCTTCGCGGTATAGATTATCAATTATTTCAAATGATTTTACGAAATAGTCATGTGTACCATTAATCCGAATATCTCGAATGCCTCCTATACTTTCTTGCAAGAGTTGAATTCGAGCGGCGCCTAATTTTACAAGTTGACTACTATTCTCAAGTAAAAATTTTCGAGCAAGCAAATAAATGATGCAATATAGGATCGTAAACCCTAAAATGCACATGAGTGCTAAATCCGGGTTTAACCATAATAGTCCGGCTGCAATTACAAGGACCATAGTAAGGCTGGTTAGTAGTTGCAAGCTGGCCATTAAACCGGAGCTTACGATTGCCTGAATTTGATTATTAATAACATCAATAATTTCGCTAGACTTACTATTTAAGTGAAAGAGGTAAGGCTGCGCCATTACTTTTCTAAAAATGCCCTGAGATAGTATCCCGCCCGCACTGTATGAAAACTTTGCGCATTCCGTTGATAGAAGCCAGCGAATGATCGAGGTTCCGCAAATGAGGACCCCAAAAATTGCACCCATCATATAAACTAATTTTTCATTTGAAATTCGAAAAATTTTTAAGATATCAAATAATTGGCCAAGCACAGGGAGTGATGTGATGGCTTCTTTAGGTGCTATTAGCACTGTTAAAAATGGGATAAGCGTCCCAATTGATAATAATTCACTAACTGAAGCGATCCAAGATAAGGTGATGAGCCAAATAAACCTTATCCTATACTTGGAGCCAAGAGACTTCCATATTTCAATGAAGTCAATCATTTATATCCTGCTAACTTTTAAGTTGAAATTTGATGTGAGTTTGAATAAATTACTATGGACTTTTATTTTTCTGATAATTTTCCCTTGGTGCTAATTAGCATTTGAGGCCTTTTGTACGGCAGAAGACGATAGATTTGATTCTAAAAAAGATTCTATACGCCATACAACCTGACGCCAGTCATGATCATGTAAATTATCATATTCGTGAGTTGCCTCTACGTAATTTATCTCAATAGACTTTGATAGTTCATATCTTTCTTCTACTCCAGCGCCCCCATATTCATCTTTATTGCCTTGAAATATTAGAAATGGAATTTGAGTGTGCTTAAGATTTTCCACCCTATAACCTTCATTTTCTCTATCTGGGTGTTTAAATGGGTAGCCAAAGCAAATAATACATTTAAGATTCGATTCATTTTGCAAATTCGCAGCCATCACACCCCCGGCGGAATGTGACAGGATTCCTAGGGCCCTGTTTTTTCCATAAACTTGAATTGCGCGGCGATATAGGGATGTTTGGTCCACCTTGGCTTCATCAATATGTCTTACGAATAAGTAATCCCATTTTGAGGGGTGTAAAAGCAAAATCATTGCCTTTATAAATTTTCGAAAATATTTTTTTACTATCGTTTCATTGGAGCCTAATAGTTTGTCAATACATCTGATGATATTTTTAGATTTATCTGAAAGCTGCCTACTAATTAATTTTTTCCTTGATTCAGGCCACAAAAGTAGATAGTCATTGAGTGCTAATTTTTCCATAAGCGACTCCAGGGGCAAAGAAATTTTTTGTGTATTACTTCTTCCAATAAATAGCAAAGCCTTTTTTGAGTCCGCTGATCCTATGTGGGCGATTGAAAGGCCATTATTTGTATGAAATAGAAATTTATTTTGCATCACGAGATTATTTTATATTGAGTGAATGTCACGACAAAGAGTTTTTAATTTGCCTTCCCGTATATAAAATATGAGATTATCAGCGTGCAATTGTGAATAATTACCTTTTTTGCCTTGTAGTGGCTCCCTGTATGCATTTTGTGATTAATCTTAGACTTCATTGGAGGTATCTGGATTGCTAGATAAATCACTGCTTTTTTGTGGAAGAGTTTTGCTGTCCTAGATTCGGGCTCATTACTAATTGACGAATAGCTTTGGATCTAAAGCTTCACTACCGAACGTTACTAATTTGCACTTCTAAACTTTAAGGTATCCGAATGCCATTTAATCCAAATCTTGAGCAGGGCGTTGAGCTTGTTAATGAGCAATTGTGCAATCTTTTTGGCGTAAGCCCGCAGGGTGGCATGAGAAGGTCGCTCAAAAATGATGCCTTGGTGCTCATATCTAATCGAGTCGAATCCCTCTACCAAGATCGTTTTGTGGGTGGCGCAATTCATTACACCGGCATGGGACAAATTGGCGATCAAGATTTAAATGCCGCTCAAAATAAAACCTTAAATGAATCTACTTCAAATGGAGTAAGTGTATTTCTATTTGAAGTCCTTGAGGCAAGAAAATATACCTTTACTGGTCAAGTTCATTTGGTAGGAGACGCTTATCAAGAGGTCCAAGAGGATGTTGAAGGCAAGGATCGAAAAGTATGGATGTTTCCTTTGGGCCTTGTTGCTGGGCAGACCTTGCAACCGGTAGCATTCGAGAAGGTAAAGGGAGCAGAAGTAGCGCGCGAACGTCAGATAGTAAAGTTAGATAGGGTGGAGCTTGTTCATAGAGCTAAACAGGCGGCGAAAGTGCCTGGCTCTAGATTGGTAGTGGCTAAGCAGTATCAGCGTAACGAGTATGTGTCAGAGGAAGCAAGGCGCAGGTCGCAAGGCACTTGTCAATTATGTAATGTCGCAGCTCCATTTTTCAATAAATCTGGTCAGCCTTATCTTGAGGTTCATCATGTCATGTGGCTTGCAAGGGGAGGTGAGGATAGCTTGGAAAATACTGTCGCCCTATGCCCAAACTGCCATCGTCGAATGCATGTTCTCGATTTGGACTCAGACAAAAACTTGCTGCTCTCCCAAATAGCATCTGGTTCGTAGCCGCTTTAAGCTCCCCATCAACCAACGGACCGTTCGTCTGTTGGTTGATGGCAATATAAACCTATTTTTTACCTAGTACAGTATCAAGATCAAAAGGCTCTTTTGATTCTTGACTCCAAGCAGCTGGTCCACGCATAAATCGCTCAAATTCAGGATTTGGTTTTGGCTTTAGGGGAAATCGACTCTTTGGGGTCAGTCCAAGTTCGTTCATCAATAAGACGGCTTTTGTAATAGCCTTGTCTCGTATATCAACGTGATGATTCTTGCCGGTGACACCATTGTGGTGGGTCACTACGAGCCCGTTAGCCGCGATTTCCTTACAGCATGTAACGAAGGTCTCTAGCACCTCCGCGAGCATTGCTAGGGCGTGCTTATCCTGCTCTGTACTGCTTCCGCATGCATTCCATAGATACAGGGATGCCTCATTGATAAAGGTGTATTTATCCCAGGTTTGAGGGTCCTTTATCCATCGCGCCAGTGGAATTCTTTGTAATACATCTTCCGAATCTAGCTCTTGGTTAACTGAAGTTAAATGCTGTTTGTTTTTCATGGGAATACCCCTGTTTTTGAAAGTTGGTCTTGCGGAAATTTGGCCCTGCGCCTGCTTTGGCTAAAGCGTCAAATGTTTTAGTTTCTAATGCTGCGGGTGTCGGTGTTTGATTGCGTCTGCCTGCCTGCCCAGCATCACGAATGGTTACGATGGGGTAGGCACCCCTTAGGAGAGATAGCTCAATTAGCCCTGCATCATGTAAGCGTTTCAAGCATCGCTGCCTTGATTGCCTAGAAACCCCTGAAAGTAGATCAATGTTGCCGTCTAACTTAAAGGTGTATGAGCTATTAATCCCAACATAAAACCAAAGACATTGGCCTAACAACCCAGTTGCGATGCCAAGTTGATTGGCCCTATAGCTCCACCAATAAGGTATTGGACCTTTAGTGAATAAGTGTAATTTTGTTTGCATATAAAGTATTAAATAAAAGATAAATAGATTGGACGGGTGTTAAGTTGGTTAACCGGAGGGTGTTAACTTGCTAACTTCTCGTGCTGGACGATTTGAAGTATCCCCATCACTTTCTCCCAAAAATCAGATGCACCATCCTCTAGGAATCTCTGGGGGTAACGCAAGATTGCGGCGTCACTTGATAGCGAAAATCCGGAAAGCATTTTTTGACTGGCTAAACTCATGCAGGTTTGTGCAATAGCTACATGCTCTTCAATCAGCTCATCTGGGGCTTGAATTAAAACTGCATCATGCACGGGCGCACACAAAGTGATGTCGTTTTCCACCATCAAAATACATGCAATGCGTAATAACTCAGAAGCATTAGCCTGCATAGGAAAATTGCGAAGACTGCGTGGGTTTAGATCTGACTGGACGTTTAGATTCCAACCGTACAGGGTGGTTACCCTATTGGCGCTTACCGTGTGGTTATAAAAGTTATCCGACCAATTCAAAAA
>Ga0194047_10001935_pt1 | contig 12182 bp, 10 predicted proteins | sample JunL225m_MetaG_2_FD_160070 | JGI IMG/M metagenome (GOLD analysis project Ga0194047, IMG submission 160070) | Anoxic zone freshwater microbial communities from boreal shield lake in IISD Experimental Lakes Area, Ontario, Canada - Jun2016-L221-5m | ecosystem: Environmental > Aquatic > Freshwater...
CTATGGATCCTGGCTGCTCCACCAACTTTAACACCAATCGAGTTATCACAATCAACAACAGACGATCCAATCCGAATCCAGGGACACAACATTTTCAGTGAAGCATGGCAAAGCAATGGAACAACGGTCGGGATCACATACCTTGCCTCAAGATTCACCACGGTATATCCCCCGCAGTAAACGCCAACTGTCATCATCACCCAACAAATATACGATATTTCTAGTTGCACGACCGTGCGCTTCGAACGCATTGAGGTGACAACGCACAGAGTAAAAACTCCCAGCCAGATGGGAATCAATCCAATGCAATTCAGCACGTTGTACGTCACAATTAACATCTGGTGTCGAAGATGAGGCAGATCCTGAAGAGCTGACCAATCTGGCGAAAGACGTGGCTCAAAGATAAAATCGGGCGTGAGGCCGGGGTTCCAAAGTGGATCTTTACGAAAATTCTCCGGGCTCATATTCGCGTGATTTGCAGACCCTGCTGTGGAAAATGTCAAATGACCGCACTTCCACGAAAGACACGCAATCCACGGCCCCACCAGCAGAACCAGGCCCAATCCAAAGATACACAACATTCCCAATATTGTTTTAAGTCGAGGAGTGGCAAATGGCAGCCCGCCACTCACAAATTGGTTTAAGGACATCGTCAACACAATATGCAGCAGGCAGAATGGCAGCATATAGGCTTTTGCTAAATAGGCCACCCCTGCCAGAAGGCCAGCACTGATAGCGATCTTCGGTCGATACTCACTGAATCGCTTGTCAGACACGAGGCAAAAGTAGAAATACAGAAATGCGTTGGCTAATAGATCGGGGGCAAGCAAGTAGTTTGCCCAAATTGATGCATGGATCACGGAACAGGTCATCGTCCCGACCTGTATCAACCTGTCTGAATCGTGCTTTCCATTTGAGTGGATCACGGTTAGTCGATGAATCGCAGACAAATAACACGCACCACTGATCAAAAGGACGATTCTGCCGGCGATCAGGTCGTCCACTCCGACGTATAGCAACGGAGCCAGAATCCAGGCAAAGAGGGACGACCAGTACGTTGTGATCGCCGACGAAGGTTGCTCGATCGTCCTGCGGGCAATTGTGACATACGCCACAAAATCAGCACACACATAACCGCTCTGACAAAACGACAACATGCCCGCAATCGCCGCGTAACACGCAAGCGATGGAGCAATGATTGAACGTTTCGAAATCAGAACCATCTTTTGCCTATTTCCTAGCCAGCAATTCGATGAGGTCGATCAACTGAACCGTCGAGCGACTCGTCGCCACAAATTGCCTGGATTTCTGGTTGCTGAAAGAAACGCCGAATCCGTGACTGCCCTCGCCAGAGATGCAGGAACCGGCTCTGAGACTGAAGTTCGGGGAGCAGCAACTCGGTCGCATGATTGAGATGGACCACGCGCATCGAGACCGCGCGCGGATCGAGCAAACGGCACTCATAACCAAGACGCTCCAAGTCCTGGTGAAGCCCCTGGCCCGCTGTTAAAAGTGGTTTGTCGTTGTACTTAATCGAGTGCTTGTCCATGATGCTTCGGCGGTATAATGCACAATGGCTGCGAATATAGGGCAACTTGTTATGTACTCGGACAGGGCGAAATCGTTTCCACCACATCACCGCGTCTTCGACAGTTCGCAGCGATTCCTGAAGCGTCGAGCGAAGTACAAGTTTGTCCGTTCCAATCGCGGCGATATTGTGATCAGCGAGCATTGGACTTAAATGAAATTGCAACCAATCCGATCGGATTGGAATTGTGTCTGTATGAACTGTCAAAACGAACGGAGCTCGCGCCGCCTCGAATCCGATTGCGACGGCTTCGCGATGCGCGATACTTCCCGTGGCGATCTCGCCAGTCCGCTCGATCAGTCGAATCCAGTTGACGCTGCGCAGGTATTCCTTCGACGCGATGTCCTTTGACGCGTTGTCGACAACGATCACTTCGTAGTCGATATCCGACGTGTACTTGCGAATGCTGCGAAGACACAATTTCGCCAGTTCTGGTGTTTGAAAATGTGGAACGATAATCGAAACAACAGGGTTCATGGTCCATCCAATCCGCGTGTATTCTGAATCTCGGGTCAAACATTCAACAGTATCAGCAGTTGTTTTCAATACCCGTTGATTTGGTCTTCAGTGTCCACAACCATTGCTGTAGCCGCGATAGCTTCCGCCGCCACCATGATTGACTATCGTTCAACATCGCTTGTTCGGCGATCCGATCAGCCTCATCAAAGAGAGGAAGCCATTCTGTTAACTGCGGCTGTCGAGGAATCAGCCGTTCCACAACATGTTTGCGAAGGTCCAACAACCGTTCCCGTCGTCGCACTCGTTGAACTTTGCGGTAGGCAAAATCGACTCGTTTTTGGCGATATCGACCAACTGGCCGCCGTAGTCCACATGTCTGCTGGCCATGAAGCCGGTAACGGGTAACGGGCTCGGAAGTCGCAATTCCGTGTGCGCCAATCAACTCGCACATCACCGAGTACCAATGGTCATGGACCCACGTTGAAGGGATTGGCGTGAGAGCTTTGAGACACGCTGATCGCAACAGCATCGTCGCTCCGAGAACTCGATCTGACTGTAAAAGCAGATGTCGTGCGGCAGCGACATGGTCACCTTGAAGAAACGAACCAGGTGGGCAGCGATACTGTTCCCACAAACGTTGATTCAACGATTGGCCATCTTCGCCGATAAGTTCTGCATCCGAACATGCATAACCTGCTTGCGGATGCTGTTGCATCAAGTCCACCAGGCGGCGAAGCTTGTCGGGTCGCCATTCGTCGTCCTGGTCCGACAACGCAATGAATTCACCGCGACATCGCTGAATCGTTCGATCGAAGTTCCCCCCCACACCCAGCCGTTCGGTGTTCTGGTGAAAATGGACGGGAAAAGGAGCCGATCGTGCGAACGTCTCAAGTAATGATTGAGTTTCGTCAGTTGATCCGTCATCGCCGACAACAAGCTCAGCCGGTAGCCGATCTTGCCTCAGATAACTGGCCAACTGAGCCGGCAAGTAATGAGCACCGTTAAACGTACAAAGCGCAATCGAAACCGTACCGTCCCCAAGTGGTGCCGATGTCGTCGTGTTGAAATCGAGTTCAAGCGGCATTTCTTTTCCCCATGTTGACGACACTACATTGAGAAGTATCAGGTAATTGAGGCTTTTCTTCTGGTTGGCCTGGGCCTTGTACAACCAAGAGACCTGCATTTTTCATGAGTTGAAGGAAACCGGTCTCAATTCCAATCCAACACCAGAGCACGGCCAGCTTGGCGATGCGAATTGTTGTTGTGATCGGATTTTTCCGCTTGAGATGATGCAGGTAGACGTACCTCCATGCTTTCAGGACCCCTTTCACTCGATCATTCGCAGGTAATCGCTGCCAGCTTAGCCTGGTTAAGTGAAACCCTACGATTCCCCACATGACCACGGTTTGCCGATACGTCAGTTTTTTTCGAGCTCTGTGATCGGCTGTATAAAAGAACGTTGCAGCGGGATCGCCAGCGACTCGTTGCTGTAACAGGACGCCCCACAGCCAGATCACATCGCCCGAAAGTAACGGATATTGCTTCCATTCCGGTGCCGCTTTTGCGACCCAAGTGGTACGATAAAGGCCATAGACCCATACACACGCCATAAAGTGCTTGGTGTAGACACTCAGGGTCGCATCCCGATCACCGTTCGGTGCCGAGGGGACGATTTCCTGTTCGGTCGTTCCGTTTCGGCGAGTGGTTGCGACCTGAGATGATCCTGCCGCAAGGACTGCTTCTGGCACCTGATCGAGCCGATTCGCTAATGCCTCAACATAATTGCTGGACCAGAAGTCATCGTGAGCGGCCCACATGAAGTAGTCGCCCTTCGCTTCGTGCAATACCCAGATGAAATTGGGGACCGCCCCTTGATTGAACGGCTGGCGCGTCAATCGGATGCGTGAATCACGCTTGGCGTACTCTTCCGTGATCGTCTTCGTCACAGTATCGGTTGACGCATTGTCCGAGATGATCAGCTCGAAATTGGAATGGGTCTGTGCCAGCAGACAATCCAGCGCTCGTCGCATGGATTCTCCACCGTTGTAGACCGGCATTCCGATCGAAACGAATTTGTCTGACATCTCGGGAACCTTTACAGAAAGTCACAACTCGTCGAACGTCCGACCTGCGAGTCACTGCGCCCCAGTCGTTCGTATCACTCGCTTTCACGTATCGGCAACACACTTGAGCCACCCACCGGGTGCTACTGTCACTTGCAACTTGTCTTCGATTTCCTGATCAAGCTGGAATCGTGAATTTGTCTTGAGAAACTCTTGAACGGCCGAATACGGGTTGTCGCCGATTTTCCACGGACGATCGGGGAAGGCATCCTCTTTCATGAATTCAACCACCGTATCGAACACGACAAGATAGCTGCCCGACTGAACCAGCGATGAATAGAGCTTCAACTCGTCGCGAACATGATCATGAGTGTGGTTTGAATCAAGAATCACAACGACCGGTGACCGCTGACCAACCAGGTCGCGTACCTGTTCAGCAACGGCTTCATCGATCGATGAACCTTGAATCATTCGGATTCGGCGTGCAAGTGGATGTGCTTCAATGACTGCCCGGTTATGGGAACGGATATCGATATCGACGCCGACCACGATCCCATCGCCACCTATCAATTCGAGCAACGATGCCGAAAGGATCAGCGATCCGCCGTGAGCAATCCCCGTTTCCACAATGGCTTTAGGTTTCACTTTCCAGATGATTTCCTGCAGGGCCACGATGTCCTGGGAATATTGGATAATGGGAACGCCAAGCCAGGTAAAATTGTAGGGATATCGATATTCAAAGGTCTTGTTGAACCAGTCACGGGTCAACTGACGCATTTCCGGATCAGCGCCCATCTCCGCAATGCGTTTTGGATCTTTAGGATTTGTGGACATAACATACCATTCAAATTAAGGATTCTTTATTTCGCTTTCGCTGCGAAGTTGTCAGTCCGTCGTTACTTTATTGAGGCGGATCGCTCTGTTTTTTGTGATGACCATCGTGGTTTCATGCCATCACTTCATCGTGCATCATGTCAACGATTTCTGCCGTTACGCCAACGCTTGCCAAACGCTTAGCAATCTCGTCGTGATAGTTCGGATTAAGTACCATCACCGCCGCTGGTGCGATCTCGGGTAATGATTCAGGAGCCACAATCGGATGGCGACTTCTGGCGAGGTACTTACACTGTTTGCTGGGGTTCACATCGACGATCGCCGCGATCCATTCGCAATGAGGATCGACAAGGTTGGCAAACGTCACCGCCTTGGCACCCGCACCCCATAGCACCAGTGGCCCACGCTCGGATTGACTGCGGACATAATCGATCCAGGTCAGATTTCGTTGTGCTTCGATCTTTGTAAACGTTCGAGCGTTTTGTGGAGTAACACCCGGTTTCATCGTCACATTCGACACGGACTTCGCGGGTCGAGCATGTAGCCACAGGTATTGCCCGCCAAACACGTGCTGTACCGATTGAACAGTAAATCCACATCGTTCGAAGAGTGTCGTTAACGACGCCGAGGTAAACACCGAGCAATGCTCGTAGAAGAAGTCCCAGGTGACTCGGTTTCGCAGGATCCAGTCGACGCAGGGTGTCTCGAAGAAAACGTTGGCTTCAGGGTTTGTCGAAACTGCACTTCCCACAGCGCGAACGATTTCCTGAGGTTGCGGAATATGCTCGATCACGTGGCGACATACGACGATGTCCGCTTTGAGGTTCGCACACGAGGCATCATAAAAGGTTTTGGCAAAGGTCAACCGTCCATCGCAAACAACCTCAGGTCCAAGATAACTGGGATCGAAGCCATAGCCGCGAGCCTGTTGATCCTGATTCAACAGTCGTTTGATAAAATCCCCTTTTCCACAACCGACTTCTACGATCGTTCCGCCACGAACGCCTGATTCGTTCAGCGTCGTTTCGACCAGTCCGTCGACGTAGGCATTGAACGCAGGGGAATGAACCTGCGTATTTTCATAATCCTGATTGTAACTCATCAACGAGCCATCGAAGGCGGCATTGAACACGAAGCCGCACGCGTTGCAAACGTGCATCGCCAGCCGACCTCGTCGGATTTTGCCCGCCTCTTCCGCGCTGCGCATCAGCAGGTTCTGGTGCACCGGGACGTTCTGACGATCGAGAAACAATTCGATCGAAGACGAATTGCACACAGGACATTCTTCCAATTGCTTCGTCATGCGAGCCTCCTCTTATGCCATTCCAGCGTTGCATCTAATCCCGAGGCCAGGGAATGAACGGGTTTCCAACCGAGTTCCAACGTCAGTCGACGTACGTCCGCAACCAGCAGCGGCGGATCGGTCGCTGCCGTCGGGATCGCTCCGAACTCGACCAGATCGCGACGACCAAAATGATCTGCGATCTGTAAGACGATTTGACGAATCGTGACAGGTTCACCCGATGCAATGTTCAGTGGCCCCTGAACTTCGCTGTCGATCAGCGCGACGAGTGCCGACGCCACGTCAGCAATATGCAGAAAATCCCGGATTTGATTCCCGTGCGAACAACGAGCTGGCTCGTTCCGCGAAAGTGATTCGATCACGACGCCCGGAATCCGCGACGGATGCGAATGGGGGCCATACATAAAAAACAGTCGTCCCCATCCCCAGCTCAATCCAACCTGTCGTGCATATCCTTCAAGAGTCGTCAGCAGCGCGGCTTTGCATTGCCCATAAAGTGTCGCTGGCTTCAATGGGGTGAGGTCTTCTCGACACCAACCGTAGTTCCAATCGTACTCGGCACAGCTTCCGGTCATGATGACTCGCTTCCCGCCATGCTGATGAAACGATCGCAGTAACTGCAGACTTGAAACTAACCAGTCAACGTTCTCGGGTGCCGTGGAGTACCGTCTCGGTTCCGTGATCCACGCCAGGTGAAGCAGATGTGTCGGCTGAACAGACTTCATCAGTGACGCCACCGCCAACTGATCCATCAGGTCGACCGTGTGCCACTTGACGTGGTCACCCGTCTGACGCTGTGACGAAATCACATGAACGTCGTAACCGAGTTCCAGAAGTTTCGGCAAACAGTGGCGTCCGACAAACCCGCTACCCCCTGTGACCAGTACTCGCTTCATGGAGACGTGCTCCGCTGAAGGTGTCGGGAATTCTCGCTTTCGAAATCGGGATACGAATTATCACGATCGGAAATCACCTGAGGGGAATCCGGCCATTCGATTCCGAAAGCCGGATCGTTCCAGCGGAATCCTGCCGCGCTCCCTGGGAAATACCGATTCGACATCTGATAAAAGAGTTCCGTCGAATCCACCAGCGTGATAAATCCATGAGCAAAGTCTTCTGGGATGTATAGCATCCGTCGGTTCTCGGAAGACAGCTCGACGCCCATCCATCGAAGATAGGTCGGCGAGTCTTGTCGCAAGTCCACGATCACATCGTAGATGGCACCCATCGTGCAGCGGACAACTTTCGTTTCCCCATCAGGAGAACGTTGAAAGTGCATCCCGCGCAACGTCCCTTTTCGGCGATTGAAGGAGATGTTGCACTGCACGAGATCAGGGTTCAGACCGTGTTCCGCGAATTCGTTTTGACACCAGCTGCGCGCAAAAAAACCACGTTCGTCTTCGAGTCGTTCCGGCTCGATCACGAAGGCTCCGCACAACAATGTCTCGACAATTTTCACGATCTCTCTCAGGCCACCCGAACGTGGGGAATCGGGATAATGAACTTCCCACCTTGCTGGCGGTATTGAGTCTGCTGTTTCAGGATTTCGTCAGCAAAATTCCAGGTCAGCAGCAGACAATAATCAGGTTGATCGGTCACAAGTCGGGACGGATCACAAATCTTCAAACGTGTACCAGGGGTATACAGTCCTTGCTTGACCGTACTTCGGTCCACGACGAAATCAAGCTGTTTCTGGCCGATTCCAAAGTAGTTGAGCAGCGTACTTCCCTTGGCTGATGCGCCATAAACGGCAATTCGCTTCCCCTCGGCTTTGAGCGAATCAAGCAGCGAGATCAAGTCACTTCGCAGCGTCTCGACCCGTTTGCCGAATGTCTCGTACGACTTCGCATCTCGAACCCAAGCCGACTCTTCATTCAGCAGTCGCAGGACCGATGGTTGAACATCAGCCGAATTCGTATGAGCCGCGAAAATTCTGAGCGAACCACCGTGAATCTTCAGTCGTTCCACGTCAATAATCGTCAGTCCGTGCTGTTGAAACAGTCGAGTGAGCGCGGTCAACGAGAAGTAGCACAGATGTTCGTGATAGATCGTGTCGAATTCGACATGATCCAGCAGATCCTTCAGGTAGGGTGCCTCGACAACGACGACGCCATCCGGCTTCAGCATCGCCGCAAACCCGGCGACGACTCCATTGAGATCGGCCACGTGCGCCAGGACGTTATTGGCGTGGATGACGTCGGCCCGCTGACCTGACTTCGCCAGTTTCTCGGCAATCTCACGGCCGAAGAATTCGCTGATCGTCCGCACCCCTCGTTCGGATTCGGCCACGCGTGCAATGTTCTGAGCCGGCTCGATCCCCAGCACGGGAATTCCCGCTTTGTGGTACCACTGAAGCAAATAGCCATCGTTACTGGCGATCTCGACCGCGAGGCTGTTCGGTCCCAGCTTACGGATTTCTCGCAAACGGTCGGCGATGGTCTTGGCATGAGCGACCATCGTGTCCGAGAACGAGGAAAAATAGGCGTATTCCCGAAACAAAATCTCAGGAGGAACCGTTTCGGTGATCTGGGCCAGCGAACAGTCTGGACACCAGGCCAGTTCAAGCGGCCACGTATTTTCCCCGTCGCCAAGCTGGTCCTCGCGCAGCAGCGCATTCGCCAAAGGGGTCTTTCCCAGCGACAGAATCGAATTCAGGCCGACTTGGCCGCATATCCGGCATGCCACGTCGTATTGCTGGGATTGGCCGTCGGCTGAAGATAGTTTGTGTACCATTCGATTGTCCTGCGGAGGCCTTCCTCCAGGGTGAACAGAGGTTGCCAGTTCAAAAGTTCGCGAGCCTTACGGGCACTCAGGTATTGATGAGGGATCTCGTGAGATGCCTCGCCAAGAATCTCGGGTTCCAGCGTCGAATGCATCTCACGCAGGACTTGTCTCACAATGTCCAGCACCGACAGTTGGATCTCGGTCGAAAGATTGAAAGCCGATCCGGCAAGTTCCGGTCGACGTGCCAATTGCTCGGCGAGAAACATGTAGGCCGCAGCACCGTCCTCGACATAGAAATAGTCGCGAACAAACGATCCGTCAGAACGAATGAGCGGTCGCTGGTCACGAAGCACCGACCGGATCGTCCCCGGAATGATCCGATTCCAATTGAGATCGCCACCCCCATAAAAATTTCCGCATCGAGTGATGACAACCGGCAGCTTGTAAGTCACGGCGTAGGTCTGAGCGATCAGGTCACTACATGACTTACTGACGTCGTAAGGATGTCGCCCTTCCAGCGGAGTCTCTTCGGTATAAGGCAGAACCTTGGCTTCGCCATAAGCCTTGTCCGATGAGGCCACAATGATTTGCCCCACTTTTGGCGAACGACGACAGGCTTCCAGCAGTTTCCAGGTCCCGCCAATGTTCGCTTCGAACGTCGAGACGGGATTCCGATTGGCAATCCCCACGATCGTTTGAGCGGCCAGATGCATGACCGTGTTGATCTCAAATTCGCCCAGCGCACGCTCCAGCACCGCCTGATCGCAAAGGTCTCCGCTAACCACGGTCACTTTGTCAATCATTCTGCTCTGGTAAAGCTCCGAATTCGGTGTCCAGTCACGGATCAGGCAAACAACATCGGCCTCGGCTTCCAGTAGTCGCCGGATCAACCAGCCACCCACGAGGCCTGTCGCACCGGTCACGAAGACGCGTCGATCACGCCAAAAACTTTTATCAAAACTGCCGCGACTATTCATGGTTGAGCTTCTTATTCGAGCGGCCCGGGGATCAAACGCTTCACTTCAGGAATCTGTGACACCAACGTTGGTCAGGTTGACTGATTCAATCAACTGGCTCTAAGCCGCCTTGGGCCTGAGCTTGATCGTGGGAACTGAAGTCTCTTCGTCCCAGGTCCGCCAGGGCGATTCGCCACTTTGCCACAGCGATTCGAGGTAGTGCTTGTCGCGTAACGTATCCATGCATTGCCAGAAACCATCGTGCTCGTACGCGGCCAGCTCACCATCAGCCGCCACCCGGTTCAAAGCATCCAGTTCCAGGCTTTCCATGTCGTGAGACAGGTAATCAAAAATCCCTGGCTCGAAGACCAGGAATCCACCATTGATCCAGCCTTCACCTTTAACCGACTTTTCTGTGAAGCAATTGACGATGCCATCTTCAATCGTCAGTCCACCAAATCGAGCGGGGGGACGAACTGCCGTCACGGTCGCAAGTTTGCCTCGCTGACGATGAAAGGCAAGCAGTTTGGTGATGTCGACGTTACTGACACCATCACCATATGTCAGCATAAAAGTTCCGTCACTCAGCCATCGGCGAAGACGCAAGAGTCGGCCACCGGTGAGAGTGTTCAAACCCGTATCGATCAGGTTCACGTTCCAGCGATCGAGTTCTACCTCGGTCCGCTTGATGGAACCTCGGGCGAAATCAATCGACAGGTTGCCTGCCAGATTATATCGATCAAGGAAAAAGTCCTTGATAAAGTCACCCATGTAGCCGAGCGCAAGATAGAAGTCATCGCACTGATGATGTGCGAAATGCTTCATGATGTGCCACAAGATTGGCTTTCCACCAATCTCGACCATCGGTTTTGGACGAGTCGTCGTTTCTTCTTGAAGACGAGTCCCCATACCCCCGGCGAGAATAACCACTCGCATTTTATGCCCCGTTCAAATCCATTTGGGAGCCGCACGGATTCATTCATGAATCCGCCACCTGTCATCTCGATTGTATTATTAACAATTCCCCCGAGACAAAAGGCTGGCGGAATGTATGAACGGCTTTCCAGGGTGTCAAGATCAGGAAAGAGGTAACTGGATTGGCTTATGGCATCGGCCGGAAAATTGATCACGCAACGCCGATCCCCATAAGTCGAACAGGTCGTATATGTCCCATGGGTCCAATTCATCCCGGGAAAAAGATGCCATTTTCCTCACTTCGTTACCTTTGTTAACTTCTGTTCAAATTCTTTTCTTCTGTTTTTGGTTATTCAGGTCGCTCGCAAAATTTGGTGTCAAAGTTCGCGCGAGTTCGCGCGACTTCAACCATTCCCCATGTTTCATAGGGTTTCAGAAGTCATTTTCCGTTTTTCCATCGCAAAAAAGTTCGCGCGACTTCGCGCGAGTTCGATCGACTTTGACAACGTTAGATCAAGTTCGACTCCTTTGGGCGACGTGTCTGCTGACCTCGCACAGCAATCTCGACCGAAAGTCTTGTTTTGAAAACGTTGAGCAACGATGGCGATTTTGCGCAACATTGGCGGAAACAAGGTCTTTTTCGACAATTCCGAACTTGCGCAACTATGGCCACGCGACATTGGCGGCGTTTGAGCAACGATGGAGCCTGCTTGAATCACAAGGGAAGGTGTCCGCTGTAAATGACCAAATCTCGTGTTGTAGGGTGCGGTCGAGTCTTCGAGCCCCACCAGTCCCCTCGTTTTGTTTTCGGGATGTCGAGAGGAAACTTGCATCGAGGTTTTTTGTGAAAGATTTGCACAACTATGGAAGTCTTTGCGCAACATTGGTGGAAACAAGGGCTTTTTCGACATTTCAGAACTTGCGCAACTCTGGTTGCGCAACATTGGCCCAACTTGCGCAACTATGGAGCTTGCTTGAATCACGATGGAAGGTGTCCGCTGTAAATGACCGAAAATCGCGTCGTAGGGTGCGGTCGAGTCTTCGAGCCCCACCAATTCCATGGTTGTTTCGAGAGGTCGACGGGAAACTTGCCCCAAGATCTTTTTTGAAAACGTTGCGCAACTATGGAAGTGTTTGCGCAACATTGGTGGAAACAAGGGCTTTTTCGACAATTCCGAACTTGCGCAACTATGGCCACGCGACATTGGCGGCGCTTGAGCAACGATGGAGCCTGCTTGAATCACAAGGGAAGGTGTCCGCTGTAAATGACCAAATCTCGTGTTGTAGGGTGCGGTCGAGTCTTCGAGCCCCACCAGTCCCCTCGTTTTGTTTTCGGGATG
>Ga0194047_10001937_pt1 | contig 12164 bp, 10 predicted proteins | sample JunL225m_MetaG_2_FD_160070 | JGI IMG/M metagenome (GOLD analysis project Ga0194047, IMG submission 160070) | Anoxic zone freshwater microbial communities from boreal shield lake in IISD Experimental Lakes Area, Ontario, Canada - Jun2016-L221-5m | ecosystem: Environmental > Aquatic > Freshwater...
GGCCTATTGCGGGCTTTGAAACAGTGCGGGAAAAGAAATATGGCAGAACTCATGTGTCCTTTCTCAGCCCCAGCAGTGCGCCAGACGGTACGGTAGAGGTGCAATGAGCACTGTGTTATACCCCGGCAGTTTTGATCCGTTTCATCTGGGTCATCTAGACGTCGTCGAGCAGGCAACTGCCTTGTTCGGAGAAGTTGTGGTTGCAGTCATGCATAACCCCGACAAGCCATCAGGCGTCCTGTCTACAGATCAGCGCGTTTCACTGATCGCCGCATCGTGTGCCCACTTGCCGAACGTCTCTGTTCGTAGCTTTCCCGGACTTGCGGTTGATGCAGCCCTTTCCGTCAAGGCATTGTGCATTGTCAAAGGACTTCGCACGTCAGGTGACTTTGAAGTCGAACAACAAATGGCTCATACAAACTTCGTGGTCTCAGGTGTGCGCACTGTGTATGTACCATGCCAGCCACGTTTTGGTTTTGTGAGCAGTCGCTTTATTCGCGACATCGCAGCCCACGGTGGTGATGTGTCGGCGATGGTGCCTTCAGCAGTTTCAGATGCGCTTGCATCTCTCTTTCCCTCACGGAGCAAATAATGAGTTTTGACGATTTTGATGACACTTCAGACGATTCGTATCCGCAACCAATGCCAGTGCAGGCACGACTAGGTGAGAGCGAAGTTATTCTTCGTCGCACCATCGACATTGTGGCCACAGCACCGAGCATGCCACTGTCCAGCACTCCGCGCATTGACCGCGACGAAGTCATTGAACTTTTGGAAGATGCACTTGTTCGGTTGCCCGACGAGATTCGCCAAGCACGTTGGATGTTGAAAGAACGCCAAGAATTCCTCGACAAAACGAAGCGTGAAGCCGACGAACTACTGGGAGCTGCACGTCAGCAGGCCGAACGTATGGTGCAACGAACTGAAGTCGTTCGTGCTGCTGAAATGCGAGCACGCCAAGTCATCGACGCCGCAGAAGAAGAAACTCGTCGCCTAAAAAATGAAACAGAAGATTTCCTTGATCAGCGTCTCGGAAGTTTTGAAATTCTTCTCGATCGTTTGTCAAAGACTGTCGCAAATGGTCGAAATCGTTTGTCGATTGGATCCGAGCCACCACCGCCAGAGTCCGAAGAACCTATCGAGCAACAAGATGCCGCAGGTTTTTTTAATCAAGACGATCTCTAAGTAGGTATTGCCTTGGCTAAGCCACTGATTGTCAATGCAGTCGAATTACTGCGTCGCCCCGGAACCACAAAAGACATCGACGTTGCTGTTGCCATCATCGATTTCGAATTTGATGATGCACGCATTGTTGATACGCCCATAGATATTTCGGTTCATTTGGAATCACTGTCGACGGGTATTCATGTCTCTGGTACCGCATTTGCAACATGGGCCGGAGCGTGTCGTCGTTGTCTTGCTCCTCTCGTCGAACGAATGGGCGTTGACCTTGATGAGATGTATCAGAAGGGGACCCATGACCCCGACGCCTACGAAATAGAAAACGATCAGATCAATTTGTTGCCCATGGTGAGAGAGGGACTCTTGCTTGCAGTGCCCCTGTCGCCCTTATGCCGCGAGGACTGCCCAGGGTTTTGCCCCCAGTGCGGCACCGACCTCTCAGAATCCGATTGTGACTGTGAGTCTGTGGCCCCAGACCCTCGCTGGTCGGCCCTCGAAAACCTCAAGGGCGTATTTCCTGACGACGCCCCGTAAGTTTTTGGCGTTGTCGGGCTATCATTACAAAGCCCCCAACCGGGCATTTGCCGCTAACAAGGGAGACCACGGTGGCCGTTCCCAAGAGAAAAATGTCGAAGTCGAAGACTCGTATGCGTCGCGCCTCAAACTGGCGCCTCGATGCACCTTCACGTAGCACCTGCCCACGTTGCAGTGCTGTCAAGCTGCCCCACACAGTGTGTGGTGCGTGCGGATGGTACAAAGGCCGCGTGGCAATCGCCGTCGACTAACAGACCAGTTACCGCACATGTTGCCAATCGCAGTAGACGCGATGGGTGGCGACAATGCTCCTTCCGCAATTCTTGCCGGAGCACTTGAAGCTGCCGCTCTCGGTATTCCTATTCTCCTCGTCGGACCAGATGGTCTAGAAGGAACTGGCGATCTTCCTTTGCTTGTCGCAAGCGAAGTCATCGAAATGGATGATGACCCTGCTCAATCAGTTCGTCGTAAACGCGACTCCACACTTGTTCGTGCAGCCGAAGCCGTCCGTGACGGCAAAGCCAGTGCAATGATCTCTGCCGGTAACACCGGCGCCACTATGGCAAGTGCTTTGTTGCGTATGGGCCGCATCTCGGGTGTCTCTCGCCCTGCCATTGCGACACCTGTTCCCGTTCCTGGTGGTCATCCCACAGTTCTTCTTGATGCTGGTGCAAATGCAGAAGTGCAACCTGAATGGTTGGTGCAGTTCGCTCTGATGGGTTCTGTGTACTCACAACGTCGCTTCGGTGTAGAAAATCCACGCGTTGGTTTGTTGTCCATCGGTGAAGAGCCAGGCAAAGGCGACACCCTGCGCAAAGAAACCTATGAATTGCTGAAGGTTGCGCCAGGTATCAATTTCATTGGCAATGTCGAAGGTCGCGATCTGATGACTGGCGTTGTTGACGTAGTTGTTACAGATGGGTTCACAGGGAATGTTGTTCTCAAAACTCTTGAAGGAAGTTTGCGCACGGTCGTCAAATCTTTGTTCGCTGCTTTTGGTCAGCCTGAATATGCCGATGCTGCAAATGCATTAATGCCCGCACTTCTTCCGTTGTACGAGACGCTCGATCCAGACTCATATGGCGGAGCAATTTTGCTTGGCGTTGATGGTGTGTGCATTATTTCGCATGGGTCAAGCAGTGCGCGAGCAATGGTAAATGGCATCAAGTGCGCTCAAGAAATGGTGGAGTCAGGCATGGTCGAAGCGATTCGAGTTGCAATCTCCACTACTGTTGCTGAGTAAGCACCTATAAAAGGAGACATTTGATGGCAACTATTGAACGCAGCGAAGTTCTTGCAACTGTGTGTCGTCAACTTGCAGAAATCCTTGAGATTTCCGCAACTGAAATTTCTGAAACACAATCCTTAGCCGATGATCTTGGTGCAGACTCCATAGCCCTCATTGAACTTGTTGATTCACTTGAGCAAGAATTTTCAGACATCATTCCTGATTTCCAATTCCAAGATGATGATCTGTCAGGTCTTCGTACTGTTGCTGACGCGGTGAACTACATCGTGCTCGCGCTTGGCAAATAGCTACCGCACATGTCAGATGTGGAGGCCTCGGCTCTTTTAGAGTGTGCGTCACGTATCGGATATGTATTTCAGAACCCTGCGTTGTTGCGACAGGCGCTGATTCATCGCTCCTGGCAGGCCGAAAACAGCGATCCACTCACAAACGAACGTTTCGAATTTCTTGGTGATGCTGTGCTTGGTTGGGTCATTGCCGATGTGGCATTTCATCGCCTTGCTGACATGCCGGAAGGCAAACTGACAGACCTGCGACGCAGTGTGGTCAACATGCACGCATTGTCTGACATTGCACGGCAATTAGGAATCGGAGAATTTCTTTTGCTTGGCAAAGGTGAAGATGCAGCAGGTGGCCGCGATAAGTCATCCATTCTTGCTGACGCTCTTGAAGCGCTAATAGGGGCTGTGTACCTAGATGGTGGAGCGCCATCTGCCTATGAAATGGTCAAGCGCTTGCTTGCTGATTCAGTAGAAGAAGCGATTCCACATCTCGAGATGTTTGATGCAAAGACACGGTTACAAGAGCTGTGTGCACGATTGTCAATTGGCATTCCTACCTATGACGTGGAGGGTGAAGGCCCTGATCATGAGCGGATATTTACTGCGGTTTTGTATGTTGACGGCCGCGCGTATGGTTCTGGCAACGGACGAACCAAAAAAGCAGCTGAACAAATTGCCGCCGTAGGTGCATACGACGCTCTCGTCGAACAGCACAATGCCTGAACTGCCAGAAGTAGAAACCGTTCGGCGGGGGATTGAGGCCAGAGTTGTTGGTCGGAAAATCATTTCAGTCGAAATTGGTCGCGAACGATCAGTGCGCCGAGTTGGTCGAGAAGCAGTAATCCATGGCTTAACAGGGGCAACAATTACAACGGCTCGACGGCGAGGCAAGTACTTGTTGTGCGATCTTGATTCCGGTGAAGAGATGATGATTCATCTACGAATGAGTGGTCGCGTCTTGGTAGAACCAGTCGGCACAAAGCGCCCCGCTCATACTCACGTGGTGTTGTCATTGTCCGAGCGTGATGGTGTCAGCGATGAAATGTGGTTTGTTGATCCGCGTACGTTTGGCGAAGTGGTGGTGTTCGACCCCGTTCACACCGCGCAAGTACTGCCAGAACTCATCAGGCTTGGCGTTGATCCCATCTGTGAACATTTCGACAGTGCGGTACTTACCGCTGGTCTTGCAGGAAAGCGTGGCGCAATAAAACCGCTGTTACTGAGCCAGCACGTGGTGGCAGGAATTGGCAATATCTATGCCGATGAGATTTTGCATCGCGCAGGACTTCGATGGAATCGTTCTGCGGATTCGTTGAGCACCGCGCAGGTTCGTCGCCTTGCTCAGCACATTTTTGAGGTGCTGACAGATGCAATTGCCGCAGGGGGATCAACCCTTGATGATTCCCAATATGTGGATATTGAAGGTAAAACTGGTTCATTTCAAGCAGAACATCGTGTTTATGGACGTGATGGCAAGAGATGTGTCACCTGTGGAAAAGCTGACATTGTCCGAGTAGTAGCGGCGGGCCGAGCGACGGCATATTGCCCTCGCTGTCAGAAATAGAGCGCCATTCCCTGAACGCGGTGCCCGTCTATTACTGTTGTTATCGCCGTGTTCCTTAAATCTCTCACCCTCAAAGGCTTTAAGTCCTTCGCTGATTCCACCGTCCTTGAAATGGAACCAGGTGTCACCGTTGTTGTCGGTCCAAACGGGTCGGGTAAGTCAAACGTTGTTGATGCCATTGCGTGGGTATTGGGTGCGCAAGCTCCGAGTGCAGTGCGAAGTCAAAAGATGGAAGACGTCATCTTCAGCGGAACCAATAAGCGCGCAGCTTTAGGTCGTGCTGAAGTAACCCTCACGCTTGACAACTCTGCTGGTCTTTTGCCTCTTGACTTTTCTGAAATCAGCGTGTCGCGAATTTTGTTCCGTAATGGCGACAGTGAATATTCCATCAACGGCGTTGAGTGTCGTTTGCTTGATGTGCAGGAACTGTTATCTGATGCAGGTGTAGGGCGCCAGCAGCATGTCATTATCAGTCAGGGTCAAATCGATGCGGTGCTGACAGCTCGTGCAGAAGATCGTCGCGCCATCATCGAAGAAGCCGCGGGAATCTTGAAGTACCGCAAGCGCAAGGAAAAAGCTGAGCGTCGCTTAGAAGCAACAGAAGTCAACTTATTGCGTGTTCAAGACCTCATTCGCGAGGTACGCCGCCAGTTGCGCCCTCTAGAGCGTCAAGCTGAAGCTGCACGTCGACATGGTGAAATTGTCGGCGAACTGCGTGCATTGCGTCTCTTTCTCTCTGGTCGTGAAGTTGCATCTTTGCGCGCGCGCCTCACTGCTCTTGCTGGTGAAAAACTTGCTGGGGACTCAGGTGAAAAAGAGATTCGTCAAAAACTTGCAGCGCTAGATACTGAGGTATTGGCTGCTGAAGCAGAACTGTCTGCGCGTGGTGAATCCGGCGTGAACGATGAATTGATGCGTGTCGAGCAATTGCGAGAACGTGCACGTGGACTCGCTGCTGTTATCGCAGAGCGCCGCCGTTCCATGGAACGCGATCAGGGCCAACTCATCGCAGATGACGTGGTGGCCGCGCTCGAAGCTGATGCTGCGCAAATGCGTGAGGAACTAATCGAAGTGGAACGCAGTCTTGCAATAGCTATGCAAGAAAATGATTCATTACTGGAAGAAGAAGAGACATTCGAGCGCGAGCGCACCGAACAGGGCCTCTTCCATATGGTGCAGAGCAATGAAGCCTCTAATGCGGCAGCAGAAGTACGAGGCGAACTTCGTACGTTGCGCAACACTGTGGAACAAGGCGCTGGTGAAGCACAGAAAATGCAGTCGCGTACAGAACAATTAGTGGCTCATGATGCTCAGGTTGCCGCTGGAATTGATCGTCTGCAGTCGGAATTGGCTGATGCTGAAACTGAAGTGGGATCTCTACGAGCTCAACTGGTTGACGTCACGTCCACCCGTGAACACATTGAATTACTAGGTGACGAAGCACAAGTTGCTCGCGCTGCCGCTGAACGTCGTAGCGCACGTGCTGCAGCAAAGCTGGAAGCACTCGAAGAAGCGGTCGCTTCGTCGCGCGCTCGAATCGGTGCCGAGCATCTCGCCAATGTTTCCGGAGTTGTCGGTGCACTTGTTGATCTTCTCAATGTTGAAGCAGGCTGGGATGCTGCAGTCAAAGCGTCACTGGGTGAAGCACTCGCTTCAATCGTCGTATCCGACTCCGCGTCTGCACGCCGTGCAATTCAAGCACTGCAAGCCGTGGACCATAACGGAGCAGTTCTTGCGCTCGGTCTGGCTCGTACTACGACGTCTGGTCTGCCAGCAGGTGTGCAGTCGGTTCGTTCGCATGTTCAGCCAGCATCTGGTGCTCCGGCAGCTGTCAGTGCGCTGCTTGATTCGTTGTTATCTCACATTGGATGTGCTGATGATCTTGATGCCGCAATTGCGGTAGTAGAAAATGCATCATCTGCCACTGTTGTCACGCGTCGAGGTGACCGACTGTCGCCGTCTGGCTGGCGCCTTGGTGCTGCCGATGATCTTGGTTCTCAAGAAGTTATTGAACGCACTCGAGTTGAAGCGGAATCCGCAGTCGCAGAACTTGCTCGCCTCGCCAGCGAAGTGGAATCAGCTAAGACTCGCCTTGTCGCAGCTCGTCAGCAAGCAACTCAACTTCAATCACAGATTGATCGTCAATTGGCAGTGGTTGAAAGTGCTTCCGACAAACTGACCACCGCCATCAATGATCGCCGCGCAAATGCGGCCGAACAGCAGATCACTCGTGACTCCGCAAATGAGACCCGTGCTCGTTTGACGCAATACCAACAGCGCGTAGTGGAATTAGAAGAGATTCTGCCTGGTCTTGAAGAGTCTGAAGCCGCAGAGGTTGCAGCTGCCCGAGCACAAACCGAAGAGCGTGCAACTATCGATGCAAAGTCTGCACACCTAGTTTTACGCCGTAAAGACCTTGATGTACGTGTTGCTGGTTTGCGCGAGCGCGAGCAATTCCTGAAACAGCGAGCTACTGATACAGAACGTCGTCTTGAAGTTGACTCGGCTGCTCGCCTTGAGGCTGGTGCCCGTCGTCAGAAAATTGAAGCAGCACTCGTTGCCGTTGGTCGTCTGTCTGATCTTGTCGAATTACATAAGTCAGCAACTGAAGCGCGACTTGCAGAATTGCATGAAATGCGTCGTCGCCAAAGTGATGAGGTACGTGCAGTTGCAACACGTCTTGATAACGCACGTCGCGGTCGTCACGAAGCAGAAACAGAGTTAGAGGAACTGCGCGAGCGCGTTCGTCGGGTTGACGTTGAAGAAGCAGAAGCACGCATGCGCTTGGAAGCCGCAGTTGAAATGATTCGTCGTGATCTTGAAGTAGAGCCTGAAGTGGCCGAAGCTGCACCGATGCCAGAAGCGATTGAAGGCGTGACTCATGCAGATCGCGCACGCGTTCTTGAGCGCGATATTCGTCTCATGGGTCCCATTAATCCTCTCGCGTTGCAAGAGTTCACTGAATTGCAAGAGCGTCACCAATTCCTTGAAGAACAACTGAACGACGTTCGCGCGTCGCGCAGAGAACTCGCTCAAGTAATTGCAGCAGTTGACGTAGAAATTCAGTCTGTGTTTGCAGAAGCATTTGCTGATGTCAGTGTGAACTTCACGAACCTCTTTACGCTGTTGTTCCCAGGCGGTAAGGGCAAGCTAGTCCTCACTAATCCTGATGACATGCTGAACACTGGTATTGAAGTGGAAGCACAACCACCCGGCAAGACTTTTAAGAAATTGTCATTGCTGTCAGGTGGTGAACGTTCACTCACTGCTCTTGCGTACTTGTTTGCGGTGTTCCGCAGTCGCCCGTCTCCGTTCTATGTAATGGACGAAGTCGAAGCAGCGCTCGACGATGTCAACCTGCATCGTTTCCTCGGTCTTGTTGCCGAATTCCGTCGCGATGCACAACTCATCATTGTCAGTCACCAAAAACGCACAATGGAAGCTGCTGATTGTCTGATGGGCGTGTCGATGCAGCCAGGTGGCTCTTCAAAGGTCATCACCGAACGCTCCACTGACGCATTGACGCGCTAGGGATTCTGATGCTCGCCTCGGCTTCAGCAAATATTGCCATTGCTCTTGGTGCAAGCGGCACCGGTGTCGCACTACTTGTTTTTTTACGTAATCGCCCCAAGCGATCTAGCGCTCCTGTGGCGCCTTCGGGTCAGACAACTGGGCCTGTTGTTGACGCGGTATCACCCGCCACCCCCGATTCCGAAAACGTTCCTGCGGAAGTCACGTCAGTCGAGAGAGCTCCGGAAGTTCTTACTGCGCCAAATGTGCGTGAGCGTGCAGGTCGCACTCGTTCATTGTTTGCTTCGGCCTTTCAATCCATTCGTGGTCGCGGCATAGATGCAGCAACGTGGGATGAGTTAGAAGAAACATTGTTGCTTGCCGATATTGGTATCGGATTAGCAACACGTTTGCTTGATCCGTTGCGTGCCGCAGTGAAAGATGGAACATTGCGTACACCAGATGAAGTGATTGCTGCTCTGCGTGCTGGCATGACTGCTCACTTGGCATCGACCAATAGATCGCTGCATCTCGATGCGGTTGGCGCACCAAACGTCTGGCTATTTGTTGGTGTCAATGGCGTTGGTAAAACAACGACCATTGGCAAAATTGCTACTGCTCAAGTGGCTCTCGGCACATCTGTTCTGATGGCAGCAGGCGATACTTTTCGTGCTGCTGCAGCAGAACAATTGCAAGTGTGGGCAGAGCGTTCTGGTGCTTCATTTGTGCGCGGCGCCGAAGGGGGAGACCCTGCATCAGTGATCTTCGATGGCATTCAAAGTGCTTCAGCAAAGGGAATTGTTTTAGTTCTCGGCGATACAGCGGGACGTTTGCAAAACAAGTCCAACCTGATGGAAGAACTGAAGAAGGTACGGCGAGTTGCGGACAAAGCCGAAGGTGTCGTCAATGAAGTGTTGCTAGTCATCGATGCGACAACTGGTCAAAATGGCCTGGCGCAAGCTCGTGAATTTACGGCAGCAACTGATGTCACTGGCATTGTGTTGACGAAACTTGATGGTTCAGCGAAGGGCGGAATCGTTTTTGCTATCGAAACTGAACTGGGAATTCCTGTGAAACTCGTTGGATTAGGTGAAACTGCGGTTGATTTGATTGCATTTGACCCGTCTGAGTTTGTTTCTGCGTTATTTGAATAATCTCGATGGCGGGAACTTTTATGCAATCGGTGTCGTCAGATACAAAACCCTCTCTAGAAAAAGGCTCACATGTTTCGTAACAAATCGATTCTCGTAACTACCATCATCGGATTATCGGCACTAGTGCTCGCGAGCTGCAGTTCGCCTGGTCCGGTAGTTCTTTCGTTGCAATCATCGCAAGTGAATTCAGGGTTTAATCGTGCCAGTCCATCTTTTGAACAAAATACTGCGGATGCATCATTGGCATATTCCGAAGACGTCACGTATTCAGTTCTGAATGATTTGCCGAATCTTGGTGCTACCGGAACCGCGTGGTCAGTCAGTCCGTCGACATCTAACAAAGCGACTCTGAAGAAGTTGGCACTCGGTCTTGGTGTCTCTGGCGACATCGTGCAGCACAGCAATAACTCATTTTCCATTGGACAAGATGACAAGACAGGTGTCGGCTTGTGGTTGTACGTCGATGTGTCAAGCGCATGGTGGAATTATTCTTCAGGGTCAGTGGGTGGTGGCTCCGCGTCATCTCCACCGTGTGCTCCAGATGCGACATCGACAACATGTGCGTCGGCTGGACCATGGATTGTTGCGCCCACTCCGCCTGCAAATCTTCCAGACGAAGCAACCGCAATTGCTCGTGTCACGCAGTTACTGAAAGATTCCGGATTGAGTGTCAATGCGTATTCACTGACTGCAGTGAAATCTGAATGGTCGACTGACGTTGTCGGGGTCATGAAGGCTGGCGATCTGTCTAGCAACATCTCGGTAACTGCTTCATTTGGTGCAAACGGTGTCATCACGTATGCGTCAGGGCCACTGATTGAACTGAAAGATGCGGGTTCGTACCCATTGATTGCGCCGAAAGATGCAGTGAAACGTTTAAGCCACTTGCAATATGGATTGATGGGCTCTACTGCTCGTTTGGCAATTGACACGGCAGTGTCGTCGCCGGCAACCAATAATTCGACTCCTACGACAGTTGATGTTCCAATCACTGGAGCGCGATTGGCTCTCATGCAAGTAACAATGACTAATAACTCGAGTATTTTGTTGCCCGCTTACACGTTCACAAATGCCAACGGCGATGTTGGCACTGTTCTTGCAGTTGAAGACAAATATCTGTCATACGGGGACAGCCCTGTCACTGATGGTTCAGATTCGATTCCTGCTCCGACTCCTGTTCCGGTCGATCCGGGTTCATCGGGCGGTTCCCCAGGTGCTGTTCCTGCTTCGACTGTGACACCACCTAAACCTGTGGTGGCGCCAAATAAAGCATCAATACAAAAATTGATCGGCCTGCCTGAGGCAGAAGCACAAAAAGTCGCAACCTCCTTGGGTTGGAAAGTACGAATCGCTATGCGCGACGGCACAGAATTTATATTGACCTCTGATTACCAGACCAACCGCGTGAATCTCGCGGTGACAAAGGGTCTGGTCGCTGCTGTCGTCGTTGGCTGACGTTCAATTCCAACACCTTTGCGCCGATAACCTCAAGAACGCATGTTTGATTCGTTAGGCGACCGGTTACAAGGAATAGCAAAGCGCCTTCGTGGCAAAGGCCGCCTCACCGAGGCTGATGTCGACGAAGTCCTCGCCGAAATTCGCACCGCACTTTTAGAAGCAGACGTCAACGTTGGTGTTGTGCGCGACGTTGTTGCACGTATTCGTGAGCAAACAATCGGCGTCACGGTCTCTGAAGCGCTTGACCCCAGTCAGCAAATCATCAAAATCGTTAATGCTGAATTGGTGGCAATGCTTGGTGGGGAAACTCTCAAGATTGCTTACAGCAGCATTCCGCCCACCGTGATTCTTATGGCCGGTCTGCAAGGGTCGGGTAAAACCACCAGTGCAGCAAAGTTGGCACGTTGGTTTAAGTCTCAGGGCCGTCAACCACTTCTTGTCGGTGCTGACTTACAACGCCCCGCAGCTGTTGATCAGTTGCGCACGCTCGGAGCACAAGTTGGTGTGCCAGTGTTCTCAGAACCAGGTGACCCAGTTAATACGGCCCGTCGCGGTCTTGAAGAAGCGCGCCGGCTTGGCAAAGACATTCTTATTGTCGACACAGCTGGTCGTTTAGCAATTGATGAAGAAATGATGCAGCAAGTTGCAGACATTTCTCGCGCAGTCATTCCGAAGTACACATTCCTCGTTGTCGATGCGATGACTGGCCAAGATGCCGTCAGTGTTGCTAAAGCATTTGATGAGCGTCTCGCAATTGACGGAGTCATTCTCAGCAAACTTGATGGCGATGCGCGCGGTGGTGCTGCGCTGTCCGTAAAGACCGTCATTGGAAAACCAATTGCATTTGCTGCAACAGGCGAGCGCATTGATGCGTTCGAACAGTTTCACCCAGACCGTATGGCTGGGCGCATCCTCGGCATGGGTGATGTGCTCACACTTATCGAGCAAGCAGAAAAAGTTTTTGAAGCAGACAAAGCCGAAGAAACTGCCGCTCGCATGCTGGAAGGCCAGTTCACGCTGGAAGATTTTCTCGAGCAATTACAACAACTGAAAAAAATGGGTCCGTTGTCCGGGATTATGGGAATGCTTCCCGGCATGCCAAAGGAAATGAAGGACGCCCAGATTGGCGATGACCAGGTCAAACTCACCGAGGCAATTATTCGTTCGATGACCCCGCACGAGCGTCGTGCGCCAGAAATTATTAACGGCAGCCGACGGACCCGTATTGCCAC
>Ga0194047_10001938_pt1 | contig 12162 bp, 1 predicted proteins | sample JunL225m_MetaG_2_FD_160070 | JGI IMG/M metagenome (GOLD analysis project Ga0194047, IMG submission 160070) | Anoxic zone freshwater microbial communities from boreal shield lake in IISD Experimental Lakes Area, Ontario, Canada - Jun2016-L221-5m | ecosystem: Environmental > Aquatic > Freshwater >...
TTTAATTGAATAATGGCGCGCGAAGCGCGCCATTATAACCTGCGTGTGTTGTCATTCCGATTTCGCATTTGCGAAAGAGGAATCTGTCATCAGCTTTCGCAAACTTTTCTTATAAAAGAAATAGCCTATAAATTATTAAGCCGATAACGTCATGTATGCAACTACTAACTGATTAGAGATTTTCTTTACATAAAAAAAGGGCAACAATATGTTGCCCTTTTTTTATACGTTTATGTCAGATTAATTCTGTCTGATTAATTTAATTATTTTGGTTGATTCGCCTTGAGTTAATCTCACAAAATATACACCCGCATTCATACCTGATTCGGTTGAATAATGATATGTGTTTAATCCATTTTGAGGTTGCATTGTTTGCACCGAAATGGTTTTACCCAACATATCTACAACTTCAATAGTTACAGGTGCTGCCAACGAACTGATGAAGTTAAGATTAAACTGTTCGTTAAACGGATTTGGCTCCACATTTACAATCTCAAATTTACCTTTCGTGTTGTTTCTAATCGATGCAACTTTTGAGTATGCATATTTGCCATCAAAATCAACTTGTTTTAAACGATAATATAAAGTACTTGTCATGTCGAGCGGAGCCGAGACATCTGTGTACTGATAACTGTGAACTGTATTCGTTGTTCCGTTTCCTTTCACTTTACCAATGGCTGTGTATTTTGCTCCGTCAATCGAACGCTCTACATCAAAATGACTATTGTTCAATTCGCTTGCAGTGCTCCAATTTAATAGCGCATCATTACCGTTACGATATGCATCAAATGAAAGTAACTCTACCGGAACTGAACTATTGTTATCGCCAATTGCAAATGCTCCTAATGTGGTAATATTACTTGTTAACTGAATGTATGGATCTGTTCCTGATGCTGATGATAATGCACCGCTAATCCATGTTGTTCCGTTATAATTTGCTAATCCGCAATTGGTACGGCTAAACGATGTTAATTCATCTCCTCCATTCCATTGTGTGGTAATCATTAACGTACTTCCACCTGCTGTTGCTTCATTAATAAACCAAGTTTTGCCAACAATATTTGAAGTTAACGTTGTTCCTGTTGCTGTGTTGCCAGAGTAAGATGAACTCACTAAACCTAAAACATTCACATCAAAGTTATCAGTAGTACCAGTGTTTAAAATCCATATTGGTGTGTATGATGTTGCTGACGATCCAACAGGATATAATACATTTCCGCTATTACCTAACGGGCCAATATTATTGATAAATAATTTACCTGAACTATCGGTAACAACATATGAAGATGATGTACCACCAGAAATTGAACCTGTAGAACTTACTGTTAAGTTTTTATATCCGAGAAGTACTTTTCCGCTAGTAAGTGTAAGTACTCCATTTACAGTTGTATTTCCTGCTAATGTTTTATTCGAACCACCATTGATTGATAAACCACTGTATGTTATTGCTGGAATATTTTGTGCAGATGAACCGCCAAATATAACCGTTCCGTTTGTTGCAGTAAATGTTCCATTATTAGTTAATGCAGCTCTTATATCCAAACTATTTGTTGAACCCGAGAAGCTAACACTTGCACCACTTCCAACTGTAAAATTATTTACTACTGCGTTTGTATCGATTACCAGACTAAAAGGTGTTCCACTGTTTATCGTAATATCAGAAGAAATTGTTGGCAATGAACCACCACACCAGTTTGCCGAATTTTTCCAACTCGAACTTGTTGCTCCTAACCAGCTACCACCGCCTGTATTAACTGTAACAGTTGCAGATGATGCATTTGCACTCGAACAACTTCCACTCTGAACAACCGCTCTGAATTGAGTTGTTTGTGTTAATACTCCCGAAGTGTAAGTTGATGTAGTGTTTGAAATGGTTGTCCATGTTGTAAACGGACTAACCGAACTTTCCCATCTTACTATACTTCCGGTGTTTCCAGTTAAAGTTAATGTTCCGCTTGTCGAACCTGTACAAATAGTTGTACCTCCACTTACCGAACCTCCAACAGATGCAGGATCAACAGTAACAGTTGTTGATGATGCATTTGCACTCGAACAACTTCCACTCTGAACAACCGCTCTGAATTGTGTTGTTTGTGTTAATACTCCTGATGAGTAAGTTGATGAGGTGTTTGATATGCTTGTCCATGTTGTAAACGGACTAACCGAATATTCCCATCTTACTATACTTCCTGTGTTTCCACTTAATGTTAATGTTCCACTTGTTGAACCCGAACAAATATTTGCACCTCCACTTACCGAACCACCAACAGATGTAGGATCAACTGTAACAGTTGTTGTTGATGAATTTGCACTTGAACAACTTCCACTTTGAACAACTGCTCTGTATTGGGTTGTTTGTGTTAATACTCCCGAAGTGTAAGTTGATGATGTATTTGAAATGGTTGTCCATGTTGTAAACGGACTTACCGAACTTTCCCATCTTACTATACTTCCTGTATTTCCACTCAACGTTAATGTTCCACTTGTAGAGCCCGAACAAATATTAGCACCTCCACTTACCGAACCGCCAACAGATGTAGGGTCAACTGTAACAGTTGTTGTTGATGAGTTTGCACTTGAACAACTGCCACTTTGAACAACTGCTCTGAATTGAGTTGTTTGTGTTAAAGTACCCGATGTGTATGTTGATGATGTGTTTGAAATGGTTGTCCATGTAGTAAACGGACTAACCGAATATTCCCAGCTATTGATAGAACCGGTATTTCCGCTTAATGTTAGTAATCCACTTGTTGAACCTGAACAAATATTTGTACCACCAGAAACACTTCCACCAACCGAACCAGCAGTTACTGTAACAGTTGTTGTTGATGAATTTGCACTTGAACAACTTCCACTTTGAACAACTGCTCTAAATTGAGTTGTTTGTGTCAAAGTTCCTGATGTATATGTTAATGATGTATTTGAAATGGTTGTCCATGTTGTAAACGGACTTACCGAACTTTCCCATCTTAAAATACTTCCTGTGTTTCCACTCAAAGTTAATGTTCCACTGGTAGAGCCCGAACAAATGGTTGAACCTCCACTTACCGAACCACCAACTGATGTAGGATCAACTGTAACAGTTGTTGTTGATGAGTTTGCACTTGAACAACTTCCACTTTGAACAACTGCTCTAAATTGAGTTGTTTGAGTTAAGGTACCCGAAGTGTAAGTTAATGAAGTATTTGAAATGGTTGTCCATGTTGTAAACGGACTAACCGAACTTTCCCATCTTAGTATTGTACCTGTGTGTCCACTTAATGTTAGTAAACCACTTGTTGAACCCGAACAAATATTTGCTCCTCCACTTACCGAACCGCCAACAGATGTAGGGTCAACAGTAACAGTAGTTGCTGATGAATTTGCACTTGAACAACTTCCGCTTTGAACTACAGCTCTGAATTGTGTTGTTTGTGTCAATGCTCCTGATGAGTAAGTTGATGAGGTATTTGCTATGGTTGTCCATGTTGTAAACGGACTAACCGAACTTTCCCATCTTAGTATACTTCCTGTGTTTCCACTCAAAGTTAATGTTCCACTGGTAGAGCTCGAACAAATGGTTGAACCTCCATTTACCGAACCACCAACAGATGCAGGGTCAATAGTAACAGTTGTTGTCGATGAGTTTGCACTCGAACAACTTCCGCTTTGAACAACCGCTCTGAATTGTGTTGTTTGTGTTAATGCTCCAGATGTATAAGTTGATGATGTGTTTGAAATAGTTGTCCATGTTGTAAACGGACTAACCGAGCTTTCCCATTTTACTATACTTCCTGTATTTCCACTTAAAGTTAATGTTCCACTTGTAGAACCTGAACAAATATTTGCACCTCCCGAAACACTACCTCCAACAGAAGTTGGATTAACCGTTACTGTTGTTGCTGTAGAAGTATCTGGATTACAACTTCCATTCTGAACCAAAGCCCTGAATTGAGTTGTTTGTGTTAGTACTCCCGAAATGTATGATGCTGACAAATTTGAAATTGTTGTCCATGTTGTAAATGGAGAAACTGAGCTCAACCAATATAAAACAGAACCAGAACTTCCAAGTAACATCAATGTTCCGCTAGTTGAACCAGAACAGATTGAACTGCCTCCTGTAACACTTCCGCCAACCGAACCTGCAGTTACAGTAACAGTTGTTGTTGATGAGTTTGCATTCGAACAACTTCCGCTCTGAACAACTGCTCTGAATTGTGTTGTTTGAGCCAATGCTCCTGATGTGTATGTTGATGATGTGTTTGATATAGTTGTCCATGTTGTGAAAGGACTAACTGAACTTTCCCATCTGATAACTGAGCCTGTATTTCCAATTAATGTAAGCAATCCACTATTTGAACCAGAACAAACACTTGCTCCACCACTTACCGAACCACCAACCGAAGTTGGGTCAATTGTAACAGTTGTTGCTGATGAGTTTGCATTCGAACAACTTCCGCTCTGGACCACTGCTCTGAATTGTGTTGTTTGTGTTAATACTCCCGATGTATAAGTTAATGATGTGCTTGATATGGTTGTCCATGTTGTAAACGGACTAACCGAGCTTTCCCATCTTACTACCGAGCCTGTATTTCCTGTTAATGTTAATAATGGACTGGTTGAACCTGAACATACATTTGAACCACCATTTACGCTGCCACCAACCGATGTTGGATCAACAGTTACTGTTGTTGGTGATGAACTTGCACTCGAACAACTTCCACTTTGAACAACTGCTCTAAATTGTGTTGTTTGTGTAAGCACTCCCGAAGTGTATGTTGATGATGTATTGGTTATGGTTGTCCATGTTGTAAACGGATTTACCGAACTCTCCCATCTTAATATGCTTCCAGTATTCCCTGATAAAGTTAATGTTCCGCTTGTTGAACCCGAACAAACTGTTGCGCCACCACTTACCGAACCACCAACAGATGTAGGATCAACAGTTACTGTAGTTGTTGATGAGTTTGCACTCGAACATGTTCCACTTTGAACAACTGCTCTAAATTGTGTTGTTTGTGTCAATACACCCGATGTATAAGTTGCAGATGTATTTGAAATGGTTGTCCATGTTGTAAACGGACTAACCGAACTTTCCCATCTTAAAATACTTCCGGTGTTTCCTGATAAAGTTAATAATGGACTGGTTGAACCTGTACATACATTTGTTCCTCCACTAACACTTCCTCCAACCGAAGCTGGCCCAACAGTAACTGTTGTTGGCGATGAACTGGCACTCGAGCAACTTCCATTTTGAACAACTGCTCTGAATTGAGTTGTTTGTGTAAGTACACCCGATGTGTAAGTTGATGATGTGTTTGAAATGGTTGTCCATGTTGTAAACGGACTTACCGAATATTCCCAATTGATTATCGAACCAGTGTTTCCTGATAAAGTTAATGTTCCACTTGTTGACCCTGTACATATTGTTGAACCTCCGCTAACATTACCTCCAACTGAACTAGGTATAACAGTAACTGTAACAGCTGATGAATTTGCACTCGAGCATGTTCCGCTTTGTACAACCGCTCTGAACTGAGTTGTTTGTGTAAGTGTTCCTGATGTGTATGTTGATGAAGTATTTGAAATGGTTGACCATGTTGTAAATGGACTCACCGAACTTTCCCATCTGATTACCGAACCTGTGTTTCCGCTTAATGTAAGCAAGCCACTTGTAGAACCTGAACATATTGTTGAGCCACCACTTATGCTACCACCAACTGAAGTTGGGTCGATAGTTACTGTTGTAGCAGCTGAAATATCTGTAGGGCAAGTTCCATTTTGAACTATTGCTCTGAATTGTGTTGTTTGAGTTAATGCTCCCGAAGTATAAGTTGTTAATGTGTTTGAAATAGTATTCCATGTTGTGAACGGACTAACCGAACTTTCCCATCTTACTATACTTCCTGTATTTCCTGATAAAGTTAATAACGGACTGGTTGAACCTGAACATACATTTGAACCACCATTTACGCTACCACCTACCGAACCAGTTGTTACAGTAACCGTTGTAGCGGTTGATGTATCTGTAGCACATGTTCCGTTTTGAACCAATGCTCTAAATCGAGTTGTTTGTGTTAATACACCCGATGTATAGGTTGTTGATGTTGATGCAATCACATTCCATGTAGAAAATGGTGCAACAGAACTTAACCAGCTAACTACCGAACCTGTTTGCCCACTTAAAGTAAGCGTTCCACTTGTAGATCCTGAACACACACTTGTTCCACCCGATACACTTCCTCCAACAGATCCACTTGTTACTGTAACTGTAGTTGTAGATGAATTTGCTGATGAACATGAACCACTTTGAACCACAGCTCTAAACTGAGTTGTTTGCGTAAGTGCTCCCGATGTATAAGTTGATGATGTATTGGCAATGGTTGTCCATGTTGTAAACGGACTTACCGAACTTTCCCATCGTATAACACTTCCAGTATTTCCTGTTAATGTTAATGTACCACTGGTTGTTCCCGAACATATGGTTGAACCTCCGCTAACACTTCCTCCAACCGATGTAGGATCAATAGTAACAGTTGTAGAACCGGCATTCACTGGAGTACAAAGACCATTTTGAACTACTGCTCTAAATTGTGTTGTTTGTGTTAATGCACCCGATGTATAAGTTGTTGATGTATTTGAAATCGTTGTCCATGTAGTAAACGGACTTACCGAACTTTCCCAACGAACAACATTACCTGTATTTCCACTTAATGTTAACGTTCCGCTTGTTGAACCTGAACATACATTCGAACCTCCGTTTACACTTCCTCCTACACTTAACGCATTTACAGTCATCGTTACTGTATTTGAATTAGCATTTGGACTTAGTGCACAAAGGCTATTTGAAACCATTGAACAAGTAACTTGGTCGCTATTTGCTAAAGCATTATCAGTATATGTATTGCTGTTTGTACCTACATTGGTACCGTTCTTTTTCCACTGGTACGTTGGAGCTGGTCCACCATTTGTTGGGGTGGCTGTAAAAGTTACAGATGTTCCTATACAAATTGGAGAAGCCGATGGAGAAATTGAAACAGAAACTGGATAACTTCCGAACTCACCTAACTGCAAATCTCCAAAATTAGTTAGACCATTAATTGTAGCTGATGTAGAATTAGCAGTGGCTGCAATGTTTCCATTCCAAACAGAACCGCTATAAACTTGCGAATTAATGTTTGATAAATTTATTCCTGAAGCAGGATCTGATGCTAAATAATTTAATGAAATATTATAAGATGTTGGTGCAACACCTGAATTGGTTAATGTCCAATATTTCGCTATCGTTTTTAAACTGTTTATACACGATGATGAAATTTGTAAGTGATTACTTGAAGTTGAAGAAACAGTAACATCACCTGCCGTTGTAACAGTCGGGAATGTTAATGTAACTGGCAAATATCCCGATGCAACACCTATGTCAAATGTTCTAGAAACACTAGCTCCAACAGCAATGCTGCGAGATAATGCGCCAATTACATATCCAGAAGTTCTTGTAAACGTTCCGGTTGATGGTATTTTTAAAATATTTGAATTTGTTACAATGTTATTGGCACCAATTGTAAGTGCTACAGTTGGTATAAATGTTACACCACTTGTGTTTAATGTAAGCGAACTGTTATTATCAAGAGTTAATGTAGTAAATGCTCCTGTAGAAACCGTTGTAGAATTTCTGAATGTACCCGAACCACTAATGGTATCCTGACTAGTAACAACGTATCCAATTCCACCAATGGTGAAAGCTTGAGCTGCTGTAAATGTTCCATTATTACTAATGCTACCGCCTATTGCCAATTGAGTAGCTGTTGTATGTCTAAACTCAGATCCACTTGCAATGGTTAAACTTCCTTTCATATGTGTTCCAAATGAGCCAGCCGAATAAGAAGATGAAACCCATCTGCCTGTTTGACTACCTGCATTTACGTATACATTTTGAATTGGAACCACACCCGATCTTTTGGTGTCGATGCTAAATCCATTGTTGTTACCAATAGTTGTACTTACGCCATCTCCAAACTGAATAGTATGAGTGCCTGAAAATGCCGAAGTAGAAGCACCTGCTGTAATACGCAATGCATTTGTGGTGCTTGTTGCATACGAACTATGTGGTGGATCTACAATTAATATTGTTCCTCCAGAACAATTCATTGTGTTGGTTGCGAAATTACATATATGCGTTCCTTGAGGCACACTTGTAGCAGCTGTTCCCGAGTTTCCATCTACAGTTAAAAAGCCGCCTGTTTGTGTAAACGATGAGCCGGAAGCAACGTTGAAATTTCCGTTGATTGTTGTGTTACCACCCGAAATATTTAATGCTCCGGCAACATTCAATGTTTGGTTTCCACCACCTGTTGGTCCGATATTAATATTTCCTGATGATACAGCAACAACTCCTCCAGTAATGATTGATAAACCAGAACCAACACCACCGTTGATATTAATAGTTGCTCCTCCTTCTGATAGTGTACCGGTAACATTGGTGTTTGCTATAACATTTAATGTACCTGTATTAGCTGTTAATGTTCCACCTGAAGTAATGTTTAAGTTCTTGCAATTTGAAGTACCGCTAGTTAATGATACTGTGTATGGCGAAGGAATCAAAACATCATTTGAAGTTGTTGGAACTGCTCCAGCATCCCAAGTAGTTGGATCGCTCCAATTTCCATTGGTAATAGCTGTATACATTGGTGAAAGCGGATTGACGGTTGAGTCTGAACCAATAAATAATGTGTCTGAAGTAAATAATTGTGCTTGTATAAAACTTCTATTCGCAACAGGAATTGAATTGGTTCCTGTTCCACTCAAAAATGTTCCTGTTTCTAAACTGTTTGATTTAGTCATTGTAAGTCCAGCAACATTTGTTACTGCACCAATTCCTTGTCCGGTTAATGATAATGAAAGTGTATTTACTCCTAAATTAACACCTGTATTTGTTATAATCCAATTGCTGTTTGTTCTTCTGTTAACTGTAGCCGAACCATCAGTTAAAGATGGAGAAATAGTCGAAAATCCTGCAACATCATTCATCATCACACTGATACTTCCACCGGTTGTTAATGCACCAGTTGATGCTACCTGAACCGTTCTTTCATTATTACCTGCTAATATTGGAAATCCATAAGTATAACCTGTTGCAGGAATTGATCCTGTAGCGTACCATCTTTTAAATGTACCACCACCCATCGAAACCAATCCCGATGTCCAGTTAATAGAACCAGTATTTAAAATGCTTGTGCCAATGGTAATATCGTTGGTACCCATCAAAAGATTTCCTCCCGATAGTTTTAATAATTTATTGATGGTGATAGCTCTATTTGAAGATAATCCTCCAATATCACTAATGGATAATGTATCTAAATTTTGAGCACCAGCCGGCATTTCATTGAATACTCCTGTGGTAACTGTGCTCGAAGTTGGTCCGTAAAAATAGGATGGTTTACCAAAAGTTACATTAAACGTAGGGATTGAGGTAAATGTTCCCGATGGAGTAAACTCATCAATTCCTCCTATTTGAACTGATGGAGCAAATGTTGCACTTCCGATAATAAAGTTAGACCCCGGATTTACTGTTCCTTGAATTAAATTAACTCGCTGAAAGTTCCATCCTACCGAATTTGAAAATGTTACACCACTGCCAGTATGATTAACAGATAATAACCCAATATTACTCATACTTCCACTTCCTGATATTGTTTGAGTTCCTGAAACTCCTTCTAATGATAATGATCCTAATCGTTGCGTTCCCCCAGGTTCGGTACCAGCCAATACACCATTGTTGACAAAAGTAGCTAAAGGCCTTAATGTGAATCCTGAGTTAGCACTTCCTAAAAATAAATAAGAATTGCTGTTTATGGTTAGTTGATTGGTAACTCTAATATCAGAAGTTAAACGAGCCATTCTCGAATTTGAAGCACTGATATTATTGTTGATTATTAAATTATAGAAATCAACAGCAGAAGCTATTGCAAATCCAGATGTATTGGAAAATGCTCCTCCCGATTTGTTTGAAACACCATCACCAATAATCATATTTCCACCTGTAATACTTTTGGCACTTCCTGCCAATATGTTTATTGCAGTTCCTCCGGTTACACTATGCGGATTTAAAATCGTAACATTTCCAGCTGTCCAGTTGAGGTTAGCTGTTGCTGCAATATAGAAAGAACTATATGATATTGCTAAATTACCAGTCCCCTGCGGATCGATATATAAATTTCCTCCATTGATATTTACACTGGCAGTAATCGTATTAGTATATGCATAAATACCACCCAAAATGGTCATCGAACCACCATTTAAAGTGAAAGTTCCATACATAAACATAGGGTAACCACCCGAACCTAATGTAGCTGTTCCTGCATCCATTCTTAATTCGCCACCGTTAAAATACAAATAACCAGTTGCGTTTGCGGTAGTATTTACAACCGCTCCCGAGTGGTTTATCCAATATCTAGTTGTAGCTGCAAATGTTAAATATGCTGCTCCATAAAAAGGAGTAATGTTTGATGCGCTCGACAATTTAAACGTACCATTTGTTAATACAGTTCTGTTTGTTGTAGTAGCATTTGCAGCAGGTGTTGTGATTACGCGTGTTACCTCCAATATCGAATTGATGGTGGTTCCTTTGTTTACAACTAATTGAAAAAAGTCACATGTAGCACCGGATCCAGATATTGTGCTATTTAAACTGCCATAAAAATTTGTTGTAACACTTGCTGATGTAGCCATATCAAAAACGCCATCAACTATTAAGTTACCGGCTAAATTTGCGGTGTTTGTATTTCCCCCGATATTTAAAACATGAGTTGTTAAAGCACTGGCACCCGCATTAAATGTTCCGCTTCCATAAACATTAACATCTCCTGATACAGTTAATATTCCTTGAGAAACCGATGAATATGCAAGTGTTCCAACAACTTCCAAACTGCCACAAACTGCCGATGTAACATTTATTTGTACCGTATTTCCAGTGCTGATGAGAACACTGTCAGATGATGTAGGAACTAAACCTCCTGTCCAAATGGTGGGGTCATTCCAATTACCCGAAGAAATACTCGTAATTTTTGTGGCATTTAAGGTAAATGCATCAGCGTCTATATTATTTCCATTTGATTCTTTTATAGCATACAAACGCCAAAATATATCAGTGTTTGATGGCAATCCTGTTTGAACACTTAATAAAGTAGTTGAAGGATAAGTATTGATAAAAGTATACGTTGCACCACCATCTAACGATTGATACAATGCATACCCTGTTGCATTTGAAGATGCTGTCCAGTTAAGTGTTTGACTTCCTCCTGTAATTCCGGTTATCGAAAGCACTGGATCATTTGGTGGTGTAGGAACCCATTTATAATTTCTTCTCGATCCGTTTACAAAACTATTCAATTGTGAAATAATTCCATTTGAAGAAAAAGTTGCACTGCTCAATGCTGATGATGAAGAAGTGTGTGTGTTGATGTTCACACTTTGGTAAGCAGTTGTGGTAAATTGAAAGCCTACATTAAATGAAACAGGAGCGCCATAGCTTACTTTCATTGGTCCATAAACGTATTCTATTTGTCCATTTTGTTCATATAATCTGCATTGAAAAGTAGTGGTATCGTTTAATGTACTCGAATTAATAACCATGTTTAAAAATTCTACAACCAGCACTCTCGATGGAGCAGTTCCAATAAGTTTATAATGTACTCTTCCGTACAAGCCTGTTCCCATTGAAGTGTTTGACGATGCTAAAAATGGTGCAAGCCGAATACCAGTATAGGCTAAAAAGCCATAATAATTATAATAATAAGATGTTGGTAAACCAACCCATCCGTTAGAAGTTGCGTTGAATTGTGTTTGCCTTGTACCGTTTACATAAAAATCAAAACCAATATTTGCAGCAGTAGAATATACTGCATTATTGCTTCCTCCAATAAGTACAGTTGTACCAACTGTCATATCAATATCGTCTACCAAACTTCCATCTGATCTTGCTAAAGAGGATGAACTTCCTGTGGTAAAAGCGTAGTTATTTACGCTCTGGGAATAACTCTGGGAATAACCAGTAAATAAAAATAATAGTAAATACAGTAATTGCTTTTTCATATATTTTAAATATTGTCGCATTAAATAAGAAGCGCGAAAAATAAGGATAATATTTCAAATAATATACTTAATAATATTCGCTAATATTTTGAC
>Ga0194047_10001939_pt1 | contig 12155 bp, 25 predicted proteins | sample JunL225m_MetaG_2_FD_160070 | JGI IMG/M metagenome (GOLD analysis project Ga0194047, IMG submission 160070) | Anoxic zone freshwater microbial communities from boreal shield lake in IISD Experimental Lakes Area, Ontario, Canada - Jun2016-L221-5m | ecosystem: Environmental > Aquatic > Freshwater...
GGTATTGCTGTTCCAATTCCAATACCATTAGTAGTTACTGATATACCAACATTTGTACTAGATCCATTAGTTGTTACTTGCTGCAATGTTCCAGTAGTACCAGCGCCAGCATCAGCTATTTGTACCCAGACTGTGCCTGTATCACGATATAAACCAGTGCTAGGGCTGTCGCTATCAATAAATATACGGCCGACAAAGCTAGCAGCTGGCCTTGTTGCAAGACTACTAGCATAAAATGCAGGCGTTTGCTTTTGGTTTAATATATCTAAATCTATTCTAGGCATTATCCAACGTAGTTTTTCTTGACAGTTACTAAATTATTTGTGCCTGATCCTATAAAATTTGCAAAAAATCTTGTGTGTGTATATTCGCCAGCGTTGCCTTCAATATTTAAACTTTGATTTTGTTGTAAAGTAACATTTTCAATAGTTACTGGGTTTGTTCCGTAATTAATAAATAAAATACTATTACAGTCACTTGTTACCCATCCACTAGTATCGTATGTAATAAAACTAACTGTGTAATTTATAAATCCAGCTTTTATATCAAAATTCATTTTTATTTATTTAAAGGTGAAAGCAAAAGTTGTTTAACAAGTCAAAGGAACAACGCCAACTTGTACGCCGTTTAAACTTTGAACATATAACGTTTGATAAGTTGGTATGTCTTTATTTATTACTGGTGTAGTAGTTACCATATCAGAAACAATGCTTAAACCTGGCGCCAAATCATTTTGAGTTGGGCTGCTAGGCAATAAGCTTGTGTTTTGTTGTATTGGTGCTTCTAAAACATTTGTTACTGGTGCAATTGGTGTTTGCATTGGTTGTTTTTTCTTATACCAGTCATACAAATAGTACAAAGCAACTGCGCCTAAAGCGTAATAAACAATTTTATTTTTCATATTATTTTATTTCAACATCATAATAATTAATATAACCAGTTACAGTTTTTCCGCTTGGCGTAACATAATTAATTTTATAATCTATACCAGTATTTTCAATTAATTCTAATTGTAAATTATAATTAAAAGTATAAATTATAGTATTTCTATCTTGAGCATATAATTTAGATCCAACTAAAGCATATAAATTTTGCGTTTTAAAATCAGGCTGAATTATAATTGATCCTTTTCTTTTTTTAGCACTTTTAAAACTAAATAATAATAAAGCCCCAATTAATAAATAAACTAAATTTTTATTTTTATTTGTCATTTTCTTACGCTTTTAACTATTGATGGCAAAGCAATTGCAACAACTACTGCGCCAACTATATAAGGCAAATATGTTTGTAAATAATAACTAAATACGCCATCCTTTGCAATTATTGCTGCTTTCTTTTGCGCTTGTATTTCATCTAAAATTGCTGGCAAATCAGGTAAACTTAATTTGCTTGCGTCGTGCTTTACATAGCTAGCATTAAAATTGTTATAGTCAGTTGGTGTTAAATAAAACATCCAGTATAAATCATTACCAATTTCTATGTAACTATAAACATTGCCAATTAATTGACCAGGTGAAAAAGTTGCTTTTTCAATTTTACCGCCTGGCTCATATGCTTTGACATTTGTCTTTGCATACATTAAATGATTAACTACTTTATCAGCTGTAATATTTGGCATCTTATAACATTAATAATAAACTACTCAATTTTAAACTACTCATTTCATTTAATTTTCTTAAATGATCAATAGTTACGCCTTTGCTCATTAAACTTTCAACTATTGCCATTGCTTCACTATCAGGTGCAATACCAGCAACGCCAACTAATGGCTTGCCTCTAAATGCTGTGCCTAATGTACCAGCAACGCCAACTGCTAAATTTACTAGCGCTTCAATTTTTTCGGGCTGTGTCAATAATTGTTCCCAAATATTTGGTGCTACAACTTCCTCAATTTCGCCCATTGCTTCCTCGGCATTTAAACGGCTTTCAATAGAGTTTAATTTTTCTAACAATTGTAAGTATTGAAAACTTGGCTCTCTAGGCTGTTGTACGCCTGTAATAATTTGTTGTTCTTCTGCTGGTCTAAATTTTAACATTGCGTGGCTAGGTGTATTTGCTGTAATATATCCGTTTTTTTCTTTCTTTGGATGTAATACAAGCGCATACAAAGTATTAACGCCGTTTTGTTCAAACGCTGCAATATTTTCTTCTAAAATGTTTCTAGCATTGTCCAGGCTATCTTCATTTGAACAAAATAATAAATCTTTTTTTGTTGGGCTTATGATCTCGTAAACAGAGTAATAAGGACTGGTTGCATTTCTATCAAACCAGTCCATTACTTTTGCCGTTCCCGTCGCCATTGCTTTTTGAACTGCCATAATCTTGTCTATAAATAGTAATAAATACCAAAACTAAATGCAACGTTAGTTGTTCCAGCTGCTGTTGCTAATGTGATATAACTTTTTGTCCAGCTAATATCAATATCATTCATTTCAGGCATACTCCAAACGCTAGGGCTTGTAAGATCCTGAATATTGTTTAAAGCTATTAATGGCAAGTTATAAATAATTTGTAAATCACCTTGGTATAAAGTAAGTGTTGCTTGCTTAATATCCGCAAGAGTTGCTGGTGTTGATCCAGTCAATGGCGTTTTACTAATTGCTGTTGGTGTAAAAAGTTGTATTCCTTGCAGTTTGGCCATCCTAAGTTGGGGTTGGTCACTAAAGTAGAACTTTGTCAAACTTGAAGACTGTGGTATTGGCACTTCAATTGATTCAAACCTTTTTATTTTCATAAAATAAAGTTGATAAAATGAAAAAAAGTTGCCCGTTATATCCGACGGGCGGCGGTAGCGTTTTTTGTCCGCAAGACGAGTTTAACAACTATTTTACTGTCGTTGTATTTTGTGCTAAAATTCCACGTTGGATCACACAAATAAAACTATTAGCTTGAATTGCTGCTGGTGCACCATTTGCAGATAATTGAAAGTTAATATTAGCTGCGCCATTCATAACAATACCTGGCTCTACTGGGTAACTAACATCTTCCGCAAAATTGATTTGATCAATAGGAAAAATAGTTTGTGCAGTAATACCTACGCCGCCTTGTGTTTGTGGAACAAATAAATGTCTTAAAACACTCCAACTTGGCATTACCATATCATTATTAATAGTTAGCTGTAAAAAACCATTATAAATTGAATACAAAGCAGTTGCTGCGCCACTTGTTGAAAAAGTATTTGGATTTGGATAGCTATATAATTTTGCATCAGTTGCAGTAGCTGATCCAATACCAATTAGTACATCAATCTCGGTTGTTATGAAGACGTCTTGAAGATTTAAGCGCCTTTCGTTAACTCTGACTGCGCCGTTTTGGGTGTCATTTACTAATACTGGTATGTGGTAATTTGCTACACTTGTTGATAAAGCAACTTCACTACGCAAATAAGATTGAGTTAATTTAGCGTGTGCTGTTGAATATCCTAAACTATTAATTAAGGCTTTTGCATTTTCAAAAACCATACGGGCGCCCATTTGAGTTGCCATAGTATATTATTTTTTTGTTTTTATAAAATAAAGGTGAAAGGAAAAGTATTAGCAGCCTAATTCATCCATTCCAGCAATTGCAGGCGTGGTGTAACTTCGATCTACTAAACCGCTTCTATTATATGTTGCACCAATTAATGGCACTGAATAATTAACGTCACTAGCTAAAGCGCCAATACCGTTTAATACTCCGAACGATTGAACTAATTTTAAACCGCCTACAGCGATCATACCAGTAGCTAAACCTTTACCAGCTTCGCCTTTAATCAATTTAGGCAAAAACAAACCAACTGCAACTGGTGCTGCTGCTGAAATTCTTGCGTCAAGTGTAGAAGGTAAAACTTTACTTAATAGTTGCGCGGCTGCTGCCCCAGCGACTGCATAAACAGCTGTCATAGCTGATCCTTTTACAGCACCAATTCCACCCATACGACGGCGGCGGCGGTGATGTACAGGCTTTTTGTGGTGTCTTTTTGTACGTGCCATTTTGTTTTTTTTAATTATTGAAAAATTGTTAAATAGATTTTTTTAATAAAATTTGTAAAGACTTCAAATATTTTTTATTGTGTGGTAAAAAATTAAGTTTTAAAGTTTTAATATCCATCATTAATAACTCTTTATTAATTTTAGATTTTGATTTTTTATAATCATCCTGTAATCTTAATAATAATTCGCTTTGTTCTTTAATTATTGATTTTGTTTTTTCTATGTCTTTTAATACATTCTGATTATTAACTCCAGCTAAAATCATATGTTTATGCTGTGCTTCATCTAGTTTATTAACTTTATCCTTTACTTTGTGAATTTTGTTTAAAATTGTTTGTTCGCTAATTGGTTTACGTTTTTTAGTTCCGTAAACTTTTTTAAGTGCTACTTTTTTAATTGCAACTTTTTTAGCTACTGCTTTTTTCTTTCCTACTGGGCTTTTTCCTTTATGCTTACTTGCATAAATTGCGCTGGCTTGTTTTACGTAATCAGTCCATTTTGTAAATCGTTTTGGATATGATTTTTTTAAACTTTTTGCTTCTTTAATTATCCATTGTAAAGGCGTCATTATTTTTTCATTTTTGTTATTAAAAATAAGCCAGCACCAAATAACCCCAAAGTAACCCAAATATTCATTTTGCTTTGTGTTGGTGTGTTTGTTATTGGTGTAATTGTTTGTACTGGTGGTGTAACATTAGTTACTACTGGCAAATTCTGTAATTTAATATAATTAGCTTCCTCAATAAAACCGCCCCTGGCTAATTTGTCCGCAATATCATTAATAGTAATATTTCTATTAAACCATTTTGAAAATCCTAATAAATTTTTAGTGCCATTTGCTTTGATATAACTAACAATATTTAACGCTTCATTTTGTACGCTATCACCGTCTAATATTACCCATTGTAAAGCATTAGTTCCAATTGGCGCGCCAATTTTTACGTCTAAAGCATCCCATCCCATCCAATCATTTGGGTTTGGTTTGTTTTTAAATAATGAAAACATTAAATCTATCTGCGCAATTAATAAAGCTGCATCTGCTGCAACATTTAGACCACCACTAGCAGCAACAAGTGCAGCAGCGCCAGCAGTTTTAAGTGCTTTTTGCTTGCTTTCTTCGTCTAAATTCAATCCAATTTGACCGAATTTTTTTACTTGTTGGTTAATAATAAACATTATTTCTTTTTGCTTATTAAATAAATTCCTGCACCAGCTAAAGCTAAAATAACCCAAATATTCATACCTGCAACTGTTGTTGATCCAGGTGTACTTCCTGGCGTTACTGGTGTTATTTGTTTTCCTGATCTAATAATTGCAGCTTCTTGTTGAAAACCGCCCCTGGCTAATTTGTCCGCAATATCATTTATAGTAATTGTTTTATTAAACCAAGTTGAATAACCTAATAATTTATTTAATCCTTTCGCCTTAATGTAACTAACAATATTTAAAGCTTCATTTTGTACACTATCACCATCTAATAATACCCATTGTAAAACGTTTGTGCCTGATGGCGCACCAATTTTTACGTCTAAAGCATCCCATCCCATCCAATCGTTAGGGTTTGGTTTGTTTGCAAATAATTCAGTTACTAATTTGATAGTATCTGCAATTGCTTGGCTATTGTCTTGATTATCTGCTGAACTTGATCCGCTAGTATCAGCGCCTATATAAAAACTACCTACTTGTGTTGCAATTTCTCCAAATCCACTAATACTAGCATCTTGAATTTGTCGTGTAACATTATTAATAGCTACTTTATATTGTAGTTCTTTGCTTGATCCTGGCGTTATTTGTCCAGAAACTAACAATCTATCCCTTTCATTTACTAATCTATCCCTATACGCTTCTAGCTGTGCTGTTGTATTTGTGCTTTCAACGCCTGACATTGCAATTAGTGCCATTTTTAATTTTTTATCTTTATAAAATGTAGGTTGTCGTTTTTCATTAAACCTTTTTAAAACAGGATCAATCCAAATTTCTTTATTAGTACCAGGATACAAAACACTAAAAACGTGCTGTGGCTCTCGGTTGTTTTCTTTATAACTTGCAAACCTATAAGCTAAAGGAATATTAAAAACGCCTTTTCTATTAAGGCTATCTAAAATCCCGTTTGCGGCAAGACTGTAACTTTTACAATCTCCAGGCATTGCAAAAATTGCGCTTGGGCTTCGCAATGTTTGGTTTTTTGTATCTTCTATATAATAAGGCACATTTGATTTTAAAAAATTCCAAATATTTTGTGCCGTTTCTATTTCGTTGTCCCCAATAAAATACTCACTTATTTTATCGTATTCTTTTTTGTACTTTTCGTGTGTGTTTAAAATTCCGTCTATTATTTCGCCAACTGTTTGATCGTGGCTTACAATTACCTGGTAATTTTTAAAAGGCGTTAATTTGCCTAAAATTTCATTTTTATTAATCACAAACTATAATTAAGATTAAAAGGAAAATTAATTCCGTCAATACTTGCTGATCCTTTCAATTGAAAACTACCTTTTTTTGTTGCAACCAATTCTTTAATACTATTAATTACTCCAGTTACACTAGGAAATAAAACCAATGGCACAGTAACCTGGCTGTTAGCTTTAATTTCTGTTTGTTGATTATAAAACACATCACTAATTTTTAAAGTATTATTAGAGTAAGCTGTTGCTGCAATATTTGATATTGTAGTTGTTATGTTAGTTGGATTTGTTATAATTAAATCTAAATTAATAGTTGGATTAAAAAATGAACCGTCTAAACTAACCTTGCCAATATTAAAACTAACAGCATTTGAAAAAATATACTTTTGATAAGCCCAGTAAACAACTGCACTACCAAAAACAACGCCTAATATCGTTTTATTTGACATATTACGGCAATTTATAACAAAAAATCAAAAAAAACAATTTTAATTTAATTTATTAACAATTTGTTAAATAGTGCGCGTAGGTTAAATTTTCAATTTAAAAATATATATCTTTGGACTCTTAGTCAAAAGATATATATTTAAACCGCACTACTTAAACCACTATAAAAAAGATGGTTTAAACCACTTTAAACCAATTTTTTCCTTTCACCTTTAGTATTAATAAATAACATAAACCAGTATATACCAGGCACAAAAAAACCAGCAACATTGCTGGCTTCTTTTTTTCGGGGGGTTAATGTAATTTTTAGCAGTATATGCGGCCTTTGTACTCTTTGGTGGCCTTGTCATAATAATTAAAATAATAAGCGCCGCAATTGGCTGCAAATAGTGTAAATTTTTTAATATTAGTTATGTTTCGATATTTGCGCGGTGTTATTTCTTGCGCTGGCATAAAAAAAATAATTGCGGTATAGTATTGTTTCATTTCGTATATTTGAATTGAAAGGAAAAGATTTTTACAAATTGGGTTTGTGGAAATTGTCCGACAACTGGCGCTTAATTGCGCCATTTGTTTTTTTATAAATATCGAACAAAAAATTTAGATCAGTTTCGTTTAATACCTGGTTATTATAACTGATCCGCAAACCTCTTTTATACATAACAAATTTAAATTGCTTTGATCTAAACATATAAGCAATAAAACGTTTATAGTTTTTTGTCATTTGTTTGCATTTTTAATTTATTAATTTTTTCTAAAATAATACTTAACATATCAATTCTACCTTCTAAAACATATTTATAATTGCCAATAGGTCCTTCAAAATCTCTTGTAAATTCTTCACTATTTAATAGATATAATAAATCAATTTGTAACTCTAATAATTTTTTCATAATTAAATTTTTTTTAAAATAATTCTAATTGTTATATTTTCTTTTTTGGATGATAGTATTCTTTTGTTAAATAATCATAATTAAAATACCAGTTTATGTACTTTTTTTCATATGTTTTTTTGTTTATTTCCATCATTGTATTGCCACAATCTTCACATTTTTTTATTTCTTTTGGTATGTTATGATATACTGCATCACAAAATGGATTTGGACATTTTTTTATTACTAGCATATTTTTTAAAATTTTAATTTTTTAAATAATTGTTTTCAATGTCTTTTTTAACTAGGCTTTTTGCTATCCAAATTTTGCAAATTTCTTTAGCATAATTAGCGCCTTTAGCTGTTCGTTCCTGTATATCAGCAATTAGATTTTTATAGCTTTTAGGATTGGTTAAAACTTCATTCATTAAATTGCTATGATCCAGTGGAGTAAAATCCTTTGGCCTTTTGCTTTGTTCAGGTTTTTTCCTTTCACTTTCAAAATTACTACTAACCCATTCCCCGTTTTCATTTGTCAAAACTACTGGCTTAAAATCATCACTACTTCGCAAAAATCTAGGCTGTAAAGTAAATGTATTGTTTTCCCGATCCTTTACAATTTCAAGCGTGCTTTGTGCCCAGCGATCAGTATTACTTCCTAAATGGCCTAAAGTTTGCGCCCCTGTGCCTTTACCCTGGTGCAATACGCCAATAAATAAGCAATTGTGTATTTTAGTAAGTTTTTTAAAATAATTAACCAGTTTACGGCTTTCTACTTCGCTGTTATAATCAAACAATAGATCTAGCAGCCCATCAATAACAATAACTGGGCAATCTGGGTTTGTTTCCAGGTAGTGCCTAATCATATCCCTTATATCCTTTGGATTATCTTCGCGAACGGTAAAACAGTCTGCCCAATCGGGCAAACCGTTTAAACCGCAAAACTTTTTTATTTTACCTATTTGTCTATAAAAATCAAAATCACTACTTTCTGTGTCAAAATAAGCTATACGGCGGCGGCCGATAGGAAAATGCAGCTTCATACCGAAAACATCCCAGGATTGAAAAGCGCTGGCAATCATAGCGGCAATAAATGTACTTTTGCCCGCTTTCGGCAAACCACTAAAAACGATAAAGTTTTGAATTGTACCAATACATTTTTCCTGTATAGTAAAAATAACCTGGTCGGCTGGTGGTATGTAGTCGGGTTGGTATTTTCTTGAAAGTAGTTTGGTTTGTAGCGCTTGGGTTGCTTCATTGTCCATTTAATTTTTTTTAATGATCTAGTAAGCTGCAAAGATAAAATGCAACTATTAAAGCAATTACTGCTTGTGTACCTGGCTTATTAAGATAAGCTAATAACTGGGCTTTCAGCTTTTTCATTTTGATCATTTAATTGTTTAAAAATTTCATTTACTAATTCTATTGCTTCCCTTACCATTGTTTTGTCGCTGATCGTTGCATAACTATTGCTAGCATCTTTTGCAGCAACAATTTGTAATACTGCAAATTCATATTTTGTAAGACCTGGTATTGGGGCAACTAGTCTGCCTAAATTATCCTGTATTGGCATACAAGGAAAAGCTGGGTTTTTTAAATTGTCGTTCATTTGATTTTTTTTAAAAGATACAATAAATGTGCAATTGTGTAAGTTGTTATTGCTATTGGTACAGCAACAATAAAAAAATAAATTATTTTAACGTAATTGAGCATTGCAATCTTCTATTTTTTGTTCATAATAGTTTATGCTTTCACGCAAAAGCAAATCAATTTCAATTCCCAGGTTAAAGGGTAACATTGACTGATCTACACTACAAAACATTTCTTTTGCATAAAAGAAAATGTTTACTTCGCTGTAAGGCGCAAGTTTCAATAAATTTTCAATTTGTAAAATTTTTGCCTGGTAATTGGCTAACTGGCTGATAATATCAGCATCATTTCTTTTTGTCATAAATTGGGTTTTTTTTGTCCGATATAAAATTAGCAATAATTATTTCATACTACCAAATTTATTTTTGAGCATAAAAAAGCCCAGTATAGAAATACCAGGCTTTATCTAAACATTTATGTACTATTCCTTTAAATCAACTCAAAAATAGTGCTTTTTCAGCATTTCTCCTATTTACTAGTCCTTGCGATCTAACGCCATTGGCAAAAACCCATCTATCGAACTGACTAGCAACAATTGCTTTATCTTGTCCCTGGTTTAATAGTTTTAATAAAGTTGAATTACTTAAAGCGCCAATACCTTCATTATAAGCAAAGCTTGCTAATGCTACTAATTGATTATTGTTTATTTTAACTTTAACCAATTGTTTTACTGCATCCATTTTACTTTTAGCTTCTATTTGTAGCCATCTATCAGCTGTGGCCTGGTCTATTGTATCGCCTTCCTGTACTGGTCTATTTTGATCGTAATTATAAATAGATCCCCAGCCAATTGTCCAGGTATTATAACCGTCATTATACGCAGTCAATGCGGCTTTATTATCTTCCTCATATTTCTTTAAAAAAGTTGCCAGGCTTGCATATACTGAACTGCTAGACATAGTAATAATTAAGACGATAGCGCCAATTAATAAATATTTGTTTGTTTTAGTCATTCCTACGGGTTTAAACCGTTGTTAGTAGCATCTTTAGCAGCAACTAAACCTAAACCGCCTAATATTGCAGTAATACCGCCGATAATATCACCGTGTAAAATAGTAGCAACGCCTGTAATAACAGCGCCAATTCCAAATAAACTAGTTTTCCAATTCTTAAACATATTATTGAATTTTAGTGTAAAAATCAAGTTTGGTTTCAATCCTGGCTAAACGATCAACAATTTCAGTATTTAACTTATTGTGGCCGTTTAAATCACTTTCAATTTTATCTAGTCTGTTTTTAGTAGAAAAGAAAAAACCGCCAGCAATAATGCAAAAAGTTATTGCACTAATCGTTAATTGTGTTAAGTCCATTATCTTTATTTATTTCGGTTGCAATAATATTGAAAGCCTGGGCTGCTGTCATACTTGCTTCTAAATTTTGAAATAGGCCGCTTTTACTTGCAGCGTCCAAAATTTGTTTTAAAATTTCTAGGGCTTGTTTTTTGTCCATTGTTTTTTTATTAAATGTGAAAGGAAAAAATTTTATTATGCTGGTATATATTCGCCTGTTATAGTTAAACCTAATTGAGTTGCAGCCCATAAATAAGCAGCGTTATTTGTTTGCCAATCTGTTTCATAATCTGGTAAAATCATTGTTAAATTACCGTCAGCAATAGATAAAAATGTATCAGTTTGTAATTGATAATAAAATGTTGCACTATTTAATAAATTATCTTTGATACAAATTAAAGATAACAAAGTAGCATTGTAAAAATTACCAGCAAACCAAATTGTTATAGGTTGAATCGTTTTCATATTAAGTTATTGTAATTGTTGGTTTTGTTTGATTTGCCGAATTTGATATAATAGTTAAAGTAGTATCACCACCATAAACCGCGCCCAAATTTTGTATAGTAAATGAAATACTAGAAGCATTTGTAGTCATTGCACTAATAATAAAATTTACTCCAGCATTTACTCTAACTACTTCACTAACTGGCATATTATTACCTAAATAACCACCACCAAACCATAAAGCTCTTAAAGTTTGGCTTGGTGTAGCATATAAACCTACCATTATTTGAATTGATCCATTAACACTGCCACTAATTGTTATTGTATTAGTTGTAAGAACTGGAACAGTAAAAATTTTGGTTTGAATATTTGTATATGTTGAAATAGTTGCATCTAAAACGCTTCTAAATGTGCCATTTACATCTAATTTAAAACCATTATCAGTAGCAGTACCTATTGCAAAATTGGTATTGTTAATATAAGATAATGAATCACTATTGAATCTAAAACTTGGTGTTGTTCCATCTAATTTATAACCTGTAATAGTATTACCTAAAACTGAATCGTTACCTAATAAAATAATTCTATTTGTATTATTAGCAGTATTAATTTTTGATATTAAAAAAGAGTTAGAATTTTCAAGTGCAAAAGAATGATTAACAGCAGCTGTATTTGTTAAACTTCCAAATTGTGTTAAAATTCCTGTTGTTTTTGTTGTAAATAAACTACCAATAAATGTTGAAATTCCAGCACTTGTTATAGTTACTCTATTTAAAAAATTAGTTGCATCATATAAAATAAAATCATTTAATCCAGTATTATAACTATTACCAATTGACCAATATCCAGCCGATTGATTTCTAAATGATAATAAACTGTTTTGTGTTGTAGTATTTTCTAGTTGAGCTAAAACGCCTGTTGTTCCGTGTACGTCTAAAATATTGGCGCCCGGTATTGCTGTTCCAATTCCAATACCATTAGTAGTTACTGATATACCAACATTTGTACTAGATCCATTAGTTGTTACTTGCTGCAATGTTCCAGTAGTACCAGCGCCAGCATCAGCTATTTGTACCC
>Ga0194047_10001943_pt1 | contig 12142 bp, 9 predicted proteins | sample JunL225m_MetaG_2_FD_160070 | JGI IMG/M metagenome (GOLD analysis project Ga0194047, IMG submission 160070) | Anoxic zone freshwater microbial communities from boreal shield lake in IISD Experimental Lakes Area, Ontario, Canada - Jun2016-L221-5m | ecosystem: Environmental > Aquatic > Freshwater >...
CAAATCAATCTTTCTGCCTTCAAGTTCAACTGCTAAAGTTTCTAGAGCTAATTTTTTTTGCTCAATCTCAAATTGAAAATTTTTGATACGTTTATCTGCTGCTTGAACTTCTAAACCTTGAATTTCAATTTCTTTGTTTAGAGCTTCAAATTCACGATTGTTTTTTACATTTTCGAGTTGTTTTTCGTATTTTTTAGATAATGCTTTTGAATCGGCAATACGAGTCTTATTTGCAACAATACCTTCCTCGAGCTGCTTAATTTCAGTTTTGAAATTTGTTAAGCGTGTTTCCAAACCTGCAATTTCATCTTCAAGGTCAGAAACCTCCATAGGAAGTTCGCCTCTTACCGATTTTAATTTATCAATTTTTGAATCGATAACTTGAAGCTTGTATAATGCTTTTAGTTTTTGCTCTACGTTGATCTCTGAAGCTGCCGCCATAGTTTAAAAGTATTTAATTGGATTAGTGTTTATTTGTGTTAAAAGGACGGCAAATGTAGGAAATTTTTCGAGAATCAAATCTCTTAATAATTCTTTAGTGAAAATTTCGCTCTCATAATGACCTATATCCGCAATCATTATGTGATTTTCAGCATCAAAAAATTCATGATATTTAAAATCTCCCGAAACAAAAGCATCTGCTTTTTGAGCCATAGCTGTTTTTAACAAAAAACTACCGGCACCACCACAAACAGCAACGGTTTTAATTTTAGATTGAATCGTATTTGTATAGCGAATCGATTGTAAATTCATTGATTTTTTTAAATGTGTTAAAAAATCTTTTTGATTTAAAGGTTTTGCAAGTTCTCCTATTATACCTGCTCCAACACTGTCAAAATAATTATCAATGGAATAAATATCATACGCAACTTCTTCATAGGGATGGCTTTCTAATAACGCCCGAATAATATTTTGTTGTAGATGGGAGGGGAAAATAACTTCCAATCTCTGTTCAGTTTCATGATGCTTTTTCCCTTTTTTGCCAACAAATGGATTTGATTTTTCATTACCTCTAAAAGTTCCGGTACCTTCAACACTGAAACTGCATTCATCATAGTTGCCAATATTTCCAGCTCTTGCATCAAACAATGCTTTTTTTACTTTTTCAAGATGTGATGAAGGAACAAAAGTTGCCAACTTTTTTAGCACTTGTTTTTTGGGTGATAGAATTTTCAAATTTTGCAGACCAATTTGTTGACCAATTTTTTTATTTACACCTATCAAAACATTATCAAGATTAGTGTGAATGGCATAAATGGCAATATCATTTTTAATTGCTTTGATAATGGTTCTTTCCACATAATTCTTTCCCGTAATTTTTTTTAAACCGCTAAAAATAATTGGATGATGAGAGATAATGAAATTGCATTTTTTTGCTATGGCTTCATCCACTATATCTTCTGTGCAATCAAGAGAAATTAAAACAGATTTTATCACAGTTTCGGGATTACCTGTTAGTAATCCAGCATTATCATAACTTTCCTGATAGGCAAGTGGAGCAATACTTTCAAGATAATCGGTGATGTCTTTAATTTTTAATATTTTGGTACTCATTCTATTTTCAATATTAAGTAATTGAAACGAAAACTTTTTATTTACAATTTTAGATAAAAAAACCTACAGCTATTGATTACTTAAAATCTTACTTTTGAACCGTGTCAAAATTCAAAATTGCAATCATTTTTATTCTTTCATCACTTCAATTATTTTCACAAAATGAGGTGATTACTGTTCCGATGAATGAGCTTGGAAGAGATGATCGTTTTGAAAAAGTAATGATTACAATGCCGGTATTTTTAACCATGACTGATTCAATTTTGTCGATGGATTTTGAAAATTTAAAACCGGCAAAACAAATCAAAATTATCAGACCATTTGGATACAATTCATATGGTTATGGATTTGCTTTTTTTACAGGAAATACAAATTCTCAAAACCCCGGTTTTACCAATTTATTGTTTGCAGGTATATATGATGTGAATCCTCATTTATTTGTTGATAGAAATAATAATTATGACTTTACCGATGATGGTGAAGGGTATCTATTACCAAGGAAAAAGAACGATAGTTTGTTGGTTAATTTATACCGAAATGACGATACGCTTGCAGGGATTTTTATTAAGTTAAAGTTGTTGAATTTTGGAACACAAACAGCTTATAAAAAATTGATGAACGAATATTATCAATATTTTTATAAAGACAGGACATTAGCAGGAATCGAACATTGCTTTCGCGAGCAACGATATATCATTAAATGCGGAATGGTAAAATTCAATGAGGATTCGTTTAGACTTGCTTTGTATGATGGGAATAGCGATGGTTTTTATAATGAACCTGACAGCGACCGTGTGATTACAGCCAATATAGATGATACTATTTTTGACAGTAAAGATGAATTACGTTCATTTTCCATTACTAAGAAAAAAATGTTTGTTGAATATCATGGAGAGCAATTCGAAATTCTTGAAATTGATAAAGCCGGTAGGTTTATCAAATTGAAACCGTTATCCGAAAACCTGTTGCTTGGGAAAACAAAGATTGGTAACAAAATCCCTAAATTAAAATTCACCACATGGAATGGTGAAAAGAAAAAAATTAAGAAGCTTAGAAAGTACGATGTGTTTTTATATTTCACCGGAGCCAATGTAAAAAGTTTTTCTGCTGATACAACATCGCTTCGGAAAATAGCTGATGCCTATCCCGACAAATTGAAAGTTATTGCATTTATCGATGTAAATAAATCGTATGAATTAAAAATTTTCGGAACCTACTCAAACCTAAATTATATTGCAGCCTATAAAGAAAGGGAAATCATTCAAAAGCTTGCTATCAAAGGTTTGCCTGCAAGTATTTGGCTTGGTAAAAGAAGAAAAGTTATTCACTATAATTTAAAGCCTGACGATTTTTTAAAAGCATTTATCCATTCACAGTCTAATAAATAGTATGCGTTATATCATTCAACTTTCTTTTAAAGGTACTCATTTTCATGGCTGGCAAAAGCAAGTTCAAGTTAAAACTGTTCAGCAAGAATTGGATGAAAAACTATCTTTAATGCTTGGAGAAAACATTGAAACTCTTGGCTGTGGTCGAACAGATGCGGGGGTTCATGCAAAACAATTTTTTGCGCATTTCGATTCGCAAAAAAATATTGATACAGCCAATTTATTATTCAGACTTCCTAAGTTTTTATCAAGAGATATTGCTATACAAACTATACAAAAAATAGATGAAACTTTTCATGCTCGTTTTGATGCTGATTATCGAGTGTACGAATATTGGATCTCACAAAAAGCGAATCCATTTTTGAATGATTTTTCGTGGTTTGTGTATGGAGATTTAAATATAAATGTGATGAATGATGCTGCTAAAATATTGCTCTCTCACAAGGATTTTGAATGTTTTAGCAAGGTACATACAGATGTAAATAATTTTTTATGCGATATCACTTTTGCTGAATGGGAAATGCTAAATGGAAGTTTAGTATTCACTATCAAAGCCAATCGATTTTTAAGAAATATGGTTAGAGCAATTGTTGGAACACTCATTGAAGTTGGAAGAGAAAAGATGACGATTGAACAATTCGGAAAAATATTGGAAAGTAAAAATCGCAGTGAGGCAGGTCAATCTGTTCCTGCACATGGATTGTTTTTATCCGAAGTACATTACCCAAATTTAGTTATTTCAACTTAGGTAAAATTGTTGAAGCAATTGTTTGAGATAACTGCTCGCTTATTTCTTTATTCAATTCATCTTTGCTTAACAACTTACGTTTAACCATTGTAAACTGTTGTCTCCATGCTTCATTTGGAGGAGGAAGAAAACTTCCTTCAGGCAATCGATCATATAAATTATTGATATTTCCGTTGAAGGAGAGTAAATGTTGCTCATCTATTTTTTCTTGTTCTATTTCATCACTAAACAACACTTTACCATCAGCAGTTGAAACAAATTGATACGAAATTTTAATTCTCAATTTTCGAGCTTCAAACGAATCTTCATAAGTTGTTTTTTTTAGCTTACTGATATAATTGTAAGTATTTGTTATTGGATTTAAAATGCTTTCAGTAAAAGCCTCATAAGCATTTTTTACAACTTTACTGTAAGGAGTATTTTTTTCTTCATCAATAATTATTTGTGTAAGGAGTACATATCTGTATCCAAAATTTTTAGCAGCTTCAGCTGCTTTTATTGGGTCGCTTATGTCAAGCCAACCGCGAGTTTCTAAACTTTTTGAAAACTCTTCAGGTTTTGAAATTCGGATGTATGGGTTTTTGTTTTTCTTTAATTTCTCTGAAATAAATTCATTCAAAAAAATGCCATCTTCAACTTTTCCCACTTTATTTACAACAGGAAAAACAGCCAATGAAATAGTGGCGTTTTCTTTAGCAATATCGCGTTGCCTTTCTGAGTCTTTATAGTGATCGTCAATTTCTAAAATCCTGTCAAAACTGATATTCGCATCTTTAAACTGTCCTCTGGAAATTTGTCTTAAACCTCTTTGATAAAGAGGATCTAGAACTGTGTTTAATCTTAGAATGGTAGCATCTTTAAAGGATGAATCATAAACAGCAATTTGTTCAAACTGATGTTCGGCTGCATCAAATTTTTTATCTTTAAATAATCTTAACGCATTATCATATAAACCCAAAGCATATTCATCTCTTACATCTGAATATACTTCATCGTATTCCGTTGGCCAATCTAATTTTACACCAACATTACCAGCTGTGTTAAAATATTTTTCAGCACTTTTATATTGCTTAACGGCATCTTCAATTTTATTTTCAAGAACATATTTACTGAATACTGTAAACTTATTATTTAATACAGGTTGAGCCGATTTTTTTAAACCATCTAATGCTTCTTTATTTTTTGGACTTTTCAATAAAGCATTAAAATAATAATCTGTAGCATCATCATGGTCGCCTTGCGATTCAAGAGTGTTACCTGTTTTTATTAATTCACGGGCAGGATTGCAAGCAGCAAAAATCAAACAGAAAAAAAGGATAGGTAAATACTTTTTCATTACATTCTTTCCGGAACATTGATTCCTAAAATATTAAAAGCTTGCTTGATAATATTGGCAGTAAACATACAAATCATCACGCGAAGATTTCGTTGGTCGATATTATTTTCTTTAAGAATAGAAAGCTCGTGATAAAAATGATTGAACGATTTTGCAAGCTCATAAACATAGTTTGCAACTAACCCCGGGCTCATGTCTTTACCAGCATTGGCAATAATTGCAGGATATTCATGTAAAACTTCAAGCACTTCTTTTTCGAGTGGATGAAGGTGAATGTTTTTTATATCGAATGACAACTTTTTTTCTACAACGTTTCTCAAAATAGATTTTATTCGAGCATGTGTATATTGAATAAACGGTCCCGTGTTCCCTTGAAAATCTATCGACTCTTCAGGATTGAACATCATCTTTCTTTTCGGTTCCACTTTTAATAAAAAATATTTTAGTGCACCCAATCCGATGGTTTGATATAATTTTTCTAATTCTTCTGCATTCAATCCTTCAGTTTTTCCAAGAGCTATAGTTGTTTCTTTTGCAGTGTTGATCATCTCATCCATTAAATCATCAGCATCAACAACAGTTCCCTCGCGGCTTTTCATTTTGCCTTGTGGTAATTCAACCATTCCATAACTTAAATGATAAATTCCGTCAGCATAAGTTTTTCCAAGTTTTTTGCAAATCAATTGCAACACTTTAAAATGATAATCTTGTTCATTTCCTACAACATAGATTGAACGCTCACAACCAAAATCTTTATACTTTAATTCTGCTGTTCCAATATCTTGTGTGATGTAAACTGAAGTGCCATCGCCACGTAACAATAATTTTTGATCAAGTCCATCATCCGTTAAATCAACCCAAACAGAGCTATCATCTTTTTTGAAAAAAACATTTTTACTTAATCCTTCCTGCACAATTTCTTTTCCTAAAATATACGTGTTGCTTTCATAATAAAAATGGTCGAAACGCACTCCCAGTTTTTTGTAAGTACTATCAAAACCGGCATACACCCAATCATTCATCATCTTCCAAATGCGCACAGTTTCTTCATCACCGGCTTCCCACTTTTGTAAAAGTTGTTGAGCTTCGATAATTGATGGAGCTTTTTTCTCAGCTTCTTCTCTATTCAAACCTCCAACTTCCAATTCTCCAATTTCTTTTTTATAGTTTTTATCAAATTCCACATAATATTTTCCAACCAGATGATCGCCTTTTAATCCTGTTGATTCAGGAGTTTCTCCTTTTCCAAATTTTATCCAAGCCAACATACTTTTGCAAATATGAATTCCACGATCGTTTACCAAATTACACATCGTAACTTGATGACCATTGGCTTTTAAAATATTGGCAACTGCATATCCTAACAGGTTGTTTCGGATATGACCAAGATGCAAAGGTTTGTTTGTATTTGGAGAGGAATATTCAACCAGTATTTTTTGACCTGAAAGTTTTCTAACGATTCCGTATGCTTGGTCAGCATAATTTTGTTCAAGAAATTGAATCCAGAAATCATCAGTTAATCTAAAATTTAAAAAACCTTTGATGACATTGAATGACGCAACTTCAGAGACATTTTCTTTTACAAAATTTCCAATTTCATTAGCCGTTTGTTCAGGATTTTTTTTGCTTTGTTTGAGATAAGAAAAAACCACAAACGTAAAATCACCTTCATAATCATCACTTGTTTTTTCAAGCGCAATTTTTTCAATATCAATTTCAGCGTTGAAACAATTTTTAAATGCTAACGATATACTTTGTTTTAATTTTTGTTCAATCATGTTATTTTCCTAAGTAGGGCAGAGGTGCAAAGAAAAGCATTTCTATTTAAACGGAGAATCTTTCTCTTTGCTCACAACATTGTAAACCATTTTATCCAAAAATCGGGGGAAGAATTTATTGAGAAGTTTTGTTAATTTTCCTTGTGACGTTAGAACCACTTCAGCTTTACGCTGTTCAATCATTTTGATAATTTCATCGGCAACGGTTGATGCAGGCATTAATTTCGATTCATCAAATGGAGTTTCTGTTTGAGAATTTCCATCTTTATTTAAAGCTGTATTGCGAATATTGGATGCTGTGTATCCCGGACAAATCACACCAACATGCAATCCTGTTTTGATATTTTCAATTCGTAAAGAATCCATAAAACCATTCATTGCAAATTTGGAAGCTGAATATCCTGTTCGTCCGGGTAAGCCTTTTATTCCGGCAACCGAACTCACACCAATCACGCTTCCTTTTTCTTTCAATAAATAAGGCATAGCATATTTTGTGCAATACACACTTCCCCAAAAATTTGTATCCATCAGTTGCTTCAAAACTAAAATATCAAGATCAGCAAAAAGTGCACGCATACTTATGCCAGCGTTATTGATAAGAATATTAATGGTGTTGAATTGTTGAATGGCAGACTCGATTAATTTCTTACAATCTTCTTCATTGCTCACATCACACTTCACAACCAAGCACTCAGCACCAAGCACTACGCACTTTTTTTTAACACCTTCTAGTTTTTCAATATTTCGTGCAGCTAACACAAGTTTGCAATGTTGTTTTGCAAATGCATAAGCAGTAGCCTCACCAATTCCTGATGAAGCACCGGTGATGATTACGACTTTGTTTTTTATGTTCACGGTTGTCGGTTTACAGTTCACTGTTCAAAGTTACAGTTAACTGTGAACTGAAAACTGTGAACTAATTTATTTCTTCCAAATAATCGGTGTACCTGTAGGATCAATTTCTGGATAATCCACTTCAACACCATCCAATGCACTTTCGATTGCGTCTTCCAAGTATACGTTTGAAACCATTGCTTCGTTTTCCCAGCAATCATCAATTGCTCCTTTGTAAACCAATTCGCGTTTTGAATTAAAGAGAAATACTTCAGGATTAATTTTTGATCCAAAAAGTTTTGCAACAGATTGGTCTTCATCTTTCAAATACATAAAATGAAGTTTGTGTAATTTAAAATGAAATGCAGCAAGTTTCATCATTTCCATCGTGTCTTCTGGAGATTGATTCTCATCATTTGAATTAATTCCGATGATTCCAAAATTATCATCTTCATATCTTTCAAAAAGCTTCACAAGTCTTTCACTATATGCTTTTGAATGAATAGAACTGTTGCAAGTAAAAATTACAGCCAATGCATATTTATCTGCATATTCATAGTTTGAATGTTTCTGGCCGTCAAAACCAACTAAATTAAATTCGGGTAATTTGTCACCTATTTGCATATCATTAACAATTAATTTTCTATTATTGAAGTGCGCAAAATAAACATTTTATTAGCGTAATTAAAACCTGAAATAACTCAGTTTTAACTTGAATAAAATTTAAGATGAAGATAGTTGAGGTAAGCAATCGAGCACGTGCAAGCAAGTTTATAAAAGTGCATCATATCATTTATAATGGTGATAAAAATTGGGTTTGTCAACTTGATAACGATATAAAAGATGTGTTTAGTGAAGATGAAAATTTATTTTTCAAAGATGGGGATGCTAAACGTTGGCTACTTTATGATGACGAGAGAAAGTTGATAGGGCGAGTTGCTGCTTTTTATAATCAAAAATATTTTATTCAAGGAGAAAAGAAGATTGGTGGCATGGGCTTTTTTGAGTGCATCAACAATCAGCAAGCAGCAAATTTATTATTTGATACATGCAAAAAATGGCTCCAAAAAAACAATGTTTTGGGCATGGATGGGCCTATAAATTTTGGAGAGAAAGATCGTTTCTGGGGGTTGATGGTAAGCGGTTATAAAAATCCTTCGTATCAGGAAAATTATAATCATCCTTATTACAAAGAGTTGTTTGAAAACTATGGTTTTCTGAAAACTGTTGAGCAATCAACTTCAGAGATTACTTTAAAAGAATTTAATTTCGAAAGATTCAATAAAATTTCGCAGCGTGTACTTAATAATCCGGTGTACAAATTTGAGCATTACCGAGAGAAAGATTTAGAGAAATTTGCCTCTGATTTTTTATCAATATACAATCAGGCATGGTCGCACCGACCAGATTTCACAGCCATGACCATTGATCGAGTGCAATTGGTTTTAAAATCAATGAAACCCATTTTGGTAGAAGATTTAATTTGGTTTGCATATGCCAACAATGAACCTGCAGGATTTTATATCAATGTAATTGATGTGAACCAAATTTTCAAACATCTTAGAGGCAAGTTGGATTTATTTGCCAAACTAAAATTTTTGTGGTACAAAAAATTTGGGAGGATTGATCGTGCACGAGGAATTGTTTTTGGTGTTATTCCCAAATATCAAAACTTGGGTTTGGAAACCGGAATGATCATGAAGTTTTATAATGCAATGATGAATTATCCAAATTTACGTTCCTCTGAATTAGCATGGATAGGCGATTTTAATCCAAAAATGCATTCGCTGTTCAATGCGCTTGGAGCCAAAACAACTAAGGTTCATTACACTTACAGAAAAGAATTTTAGTGTTTCATTTCTCATGGTATAATAAATTTAGCATCCCAAATTAGTCTGATTTTATACATGTGTTTCTCGAAAATTTATTCATAATATTGCACGTCAAAGCACAATAATAAATATGTCAAATAGCGCAGCAAAAAGTTCTTCGGAAAATTCAATGGATAAACGAAAATTATTATCAGATTTAAGAGAGCAGTCACAATTGGGAGGAGGAATTGAAAAAATTAATTCACAGCATAAAAAAGGAAAATTAACTGCTAGAGAGCGAATTCATTTTTTGTTGGATGAAGGAAGTTTTGAAGAAATAGGAGCATTTGTAATGCATCGTTCAAAAGACTTCGGAATGGAAAATCAAAAAGTGTTAGGCGATGGAGTTGTTACCGGATACGGTACAATCAGCGGAAGATTGGTGTATGTTTTTTCTCAGGATTTTACTGTTTTTGGTGGTTCACTTTCTGAAACCTACGCAGAAAAAATTTGTAAAATAATGGATCTTGCCATGAAAAATGGAGCTCCATTAATTGGTTTAAACGACTCAGGGGGAGCACGAATTCAGGAAGGCGTTGTTTCTCTTGGCGGTTATGCAGATATTTTTTATCGCAATACTTTAGCTAGCGGAGTGGTTCCACAAATATCCGCAATACTTGGTCCATGTGCAGGTGGCGCTGTTTATAGTCCGGCCATCACGGATTTTATTTTGATGGTAGAAAATACTTCATACATGTTTGTTACCGGTCCTAATGTTGTAAAAACAGTAACTCATGAAGAGGTAACAAGTGAAGAACTTGGAGGTGCATCAGTGCATTCAACCAAAAGCGGAGTTGCACATTTTACCGCTGCAAACGAAATTGAATGTATCAATCAGATAAAAAAATTGCTAAGCTATATTCCTGAAAATTGCGAAGAAAATGCACCACAATTAAATTACGAAGAAAGCGATGAAATGCGGCCGGCATTAAAAGATATTATCCCCGAAAATGCCAATCAACCTTATGATATTCGTGATGTAATTAGCAATGTTGCTGATGAAGATTCTTTTTATGAAGTTCATAAAAATTATGCTGAAAATATTGTTGTAGGTTTTGCACGTTTAGCAGGAAGAAGTATTGGTATTATTGCCAATCAACCCGCATTTTTAGCTGGAGTTTTAGATATTCATTCTTCACAAAAAGCAGCTCGATTTGTTCGTTTCTGCGACTCATTTAATATTCCTCTTTTGGTGTTTGAAGATGTTCCTGGATTTTTACCTGGAACAGATCAGGAATGGAATGCCATCATCACCAATGGAGCAAAATTATTGTATGCGTTTTGTGAAGCAACGGTTCCACGTGTAACAGTTATCACTCGTAAAGCTTATGGTGGCGCATATGATGTGATGAATTCCAAACATATTGGTTGCGACATGAATTTTGCTTGGCCAACTGCTGAAATTGCAGTGATGGGAGCAAAAGGTGCGGCAGAAATTATATTTAAAAAGGAAATTGATCAGGCAAAAGATAAAGCTGCAGCATTAGCAGAAAAAGAAAAAGAATATGCGGAGATATTTGCCAATCCTTATCGTGCAGCCGAACGAGGGTTTATTGACGAAGTGATTTTTCCTGAAGAGACACGAAAAAAACTGATTAAAGCGTTTAAGATGCTTGAAAATAAAGTTGCCAACTTACCTCGAAAAAAACATGGAAACATTCCGTTATAAATTACGAATTACGAATTACGAATTACAAATTCTTTTTCTCTGCTTCTTTGCGTCTTTGCGGTTAACCACATTTGCACAAACCGAACAAAAAGTTTCATCAACAATTTCAAGTGTAACAGTTTTTATTAATCAAGCGCAAATTACTCGAACAGCTAAGGTTTCGCTGGAAGCTGGTGTTACTAATTTGGTTTTTGATAAAGTTTCTCCGTTCATAAATTTAAACAGTATTCAGGTTAGAGTTGATGGAAAAATCACCTTGTTATCTGTTTCAAATCGGAGAAATTATTTGAAGGAAGATGAAAAACCAAAGCACATTCTTTTGCTTGAAGATTCATTAGAAAAAATAAATTCAGCCTTAGCTGACTTTAAAGCTGACAAGGAAACTATTGTTTTTCAAAAGGATTTAATGTTAGCTAATAAAAATGTTGGAAGCAATCAAACAGGTGTTAAATCTGATGATTTAGATGATTTAATCGTGTTGTACAAAAAGAAACTTCATGAATTTAAAATAGAATGGTTTCGTTTGAGTAACCTTGAAATAAAGTATACAGCAGCCAAGCAAAAAATTGAAAATCAATTACAAGATTTTCAAAATACATTTAACGAAAACTCTCCTGAAATACTTATTACAGTTAAAACACTTTCACCAATCAACGATGCTAAAATCGAAATGGATTATATGACTAGAAATGCCAGTTGGAAACCGTTTTACGACATCAGAGTGAAAGACACTAAATCACCCTTGCAATTGGTGAGTAAAGCATATATCACTCAAAGTTCTAGAGAGGATTGGAAAAATGTAATCATCAAACTTTCCACTTCAAACCCAAATGAAGGCGGAACAAAACCAGAGTTGCAAACAAATTATTTAAATTTTAAGCAATTTACTATCCCGAAAATTTCTTACAGAATGATGGGAGGAGAAGCACCTGCTGCAATTATGAATGAACAGAAATCCGGAAAT